>ENA-ORKV01002408-ORKV01002408.1-human-gut-metagenome-genome-assembly--contig:-NODE-2408-length-11204-cov-3.144513_pt1 | contig 11204 bp, 9 predicted proteins | sample MGYA00243058_ERZ508805 | MGnify/ENA primary metagenome ERZ508805 (study PRJEB26277, sample SAMN04329770) | human gut metagenome | biome: human-associated habitat | host: Homo sapiens | place: USA... | reverse complement strand
GTATCAAAATCGATGGTGTCGTTGATGGTAGCGAAAACGCCGTTTGCCATGAGCTTCTTGATGACCTCGGCGCTCGTTGCCTTCAGGCGGAGGGCAAACTCGCCGACGGTAATCTCATCCGGCACGGTGATGGTGATGGCCTTCGCCTTGCGTTCTGCCGCGATGCGGTTGAGTCTTTCCGCTTCCGTCTCGCGCTTTGCGCTGCGCGGCTTGCCGCGGCGCTGGCTCTTCTGGTTGATCTTCTGCTTCTTGGTGGAATATCTGTCGTTGGTATACTTGCTTGCCGGAGCGATCTGCTCATACCGCTGGTTGTACTTATCCAGATCGACATAAGAGCCTCTGGTGTCTACCGTGCGGCGTTTTTCGGTGGTGATGCTGTCCGCAGATGCCATTTCCACTTCAACGTGCAGACGCTCGCCGTGCTTCTGTGCCTTTGCCTGCTGCTTCTTGGGCTTTTCGTGCTTCTGAGCCTGCGGAGCTGCGGGCTTCTTTTCTTCTGCTTTCTTTTCCGGCTGCGGCTTCTTGTCAGCAGGCTTTTTGTCTGCTGCCTTTTTCTCTGCCGGCTTCTTGTCGCTGTTTTTCTTGTCTGCCGGTTTCTTATCCGCCGGCTTCTTGTCGCCGGACTTCTTTTCCTGCTTCGGCTTCGGCTTATCCTTGGAAGCAAAGTAAGCGTCCAGACTGTCTACCTGTGTTTTCTGGGAATAATACTCCAGTGCCAGATTGATCTCCTCCGGTGTCAGACCGGTCACACCCTTTTTCGTATTTCCCTTTTCGTCGCGTTCCTGATAAAATCCGATCAGTTCCTGTGTCGGGATCTGCAGATCCCGTGCAACGTCGCTCAATTTTACTTTCTTCGTCATAGGCGAAAATCCTCCTTTTCTCCAAGGAATGTCCGGCGTAGGCTGTTCCTCCGCCGCGGCACTCCACTCCTGCGAATGTATCTCCACAGCACAGGCGGACCGCAGCTGTCTGCGGCACCGCATGTGATGATGAAAGTCTGTTACGCTTCTCCGCGTGGTTCCTGTTTTTCCTGTTCCGCCAGCAGCTGCATTTTCCGGAAAAAGCCGTCGTCACAGATTGCCAGCACACCGCTGCCTCTGCCGATCATCTGGGCAAAGTCCGCTTTGGTAAATGCCAGTTCCAGACAGGGCACCTGTGCCTGCCCGCAGTAGAACGCCGCTTCTTTCCGCGTTTTGGCAGATGCGTCTGATGCCACCAGCACGCCGGACACTGTCCCGCGGTACATGGCATCTTTGGTGGGCTCCAGTCCCATTGCCAGCTTTCCGGCTTTACGACAGATGCTCAGAATCCCTTGCCAGTTCTGTCTGTAATGCATGTTCCATCTCCTCATAGACTTCTTCCGAAACACGGCAGCCGAAAGAACGCTCAATGCGGTGCCCCTTCTTGGCTGCTGCGAAGCAGTCCATATTCTTACATAAATATGCACCGCGTCCGGATTGTTTTCCTGTGAAATCCAGCTTGATTTCCCCTTCTGCATTTTTCAGCACCCGAATCAGGTCTTTTTTCGGCTGCATAGTGCCGCAGCCCACACAAAGCCGCATAGGAACTTTTTTACTCTTCAACGCTGTTCGCCTCCGGTGCACTTGCTTCTGTTTCTGCTGTTTCCGCCGGAGCCTCTGCTGCGGCTTCTGTCGGCTGTTCTGCCTGCGGTGCTTCCGGCTGTTCTGCCGGTGCTGCATCGTGCTCGTGCTTGGTCAGCACATCGAATTCCGGCTTGATGTCGATCTTATAGCCAGTCAGCTTGGCAGCCAGCTTGGCATTCTGTCCCTTGTTGCCGATCGCCAGTGAAAGCTGGTTGTTCGGTACCTTTACGGTGCAGGTGCGTTCTTCTTCGCTCAGGATCTGCACGTCCAGAACCGTTGCCGGTGCCAGTGCCTTGGCAATGAATTCCTCCGGCTTTTCGCTGTAGGGAATGATGTCGATCTTTTCGCCGTTCAGTTCAGCCACAATTGCAGAAATACGGGAACGCTTCGGACCGATGCAGGCACCGATAGCATCTACGTTCTCGTCCTTGGACCAGACAGCCACCTTGGTGCGGGAGCCGGCTTCACGGGAGATGGACTTGATCTCCACAGTGCCGTCATAAATTTCCGGAATCTCCAGTTCAAACAGACGCTTGACCAGTTCCTTGCGGACACGGGAGATCTTGATGATCGGCTTCTTCTGCTTGTTGGCGATCGTGGTGATGTAGACCTTGACACGCTGTCCTTCCCGCAGTGTTTCGCCCGGAATCTGCTCATTGGGGAACAGATACAGCTCTGTCTTATGGTACAGCAGTGTTGCAGTGCCGTTGGTTTCCACCCGAGAAACTTCACAGGTGATGCAGTCGTTTTCCAGCGACTCGAACTCGCCCAGAATCCGTTCCCGATTGATCTCCCGCAGGTCACCCTTAACAGCCTGCTTTGCGGACTGTGCAGCGGCTCTGCCGAACTTGGCGATGTCCAGCCGTCTGTCAATGGTGCCGCCTACATAGGCATTGGGGTCTACGGTGCGTGCCACGTCGATATTGACTTCGTTGGCATCGATCGGCTCATCGTCTACGACAGTCTGCCGCACATACATTTCAAATTTCTTGGTTGCCGGATCAATTTCGACGGTGATGTTGTCCTCACACTCCGGATATGCCTTTCTGGCTGCTTTCAGCATGGCAGACTTTACTTTTTCCACCAGCTGTGCAATATCTACGTTGTTTTCACTTCCCAGCAGGGAGAGTGCGTCAAAAAAACTGTTATCCATTTTCTTCGTTATGCCTCCGTTGGTTAAAATTCTACTGTTACATACCGCCGCACATAGGATAGGTCTGCCAACGGCAGTGTCACCGGTGCTTCCTGTTCTTCCGGCTGTATGGTAATCTGTTCTGTATCATACGCGGTCAGAATGCCGATCCATTCCTTTTCCCCGTTGATCGGGCGAATGGCACGGGCACGAACCTCCATGCCCAGCGTTTCTGCAAAGTGCTGCGGCTGGTTCAGTTCCCGTTCCAGACCGGCAGAGCCGACTTCCAGCACATATGCCTGCGAGATCGGGTCCGCGGCGTCCACTGCCGCATTTACCGGCCGTGTCATCTTCTCGCAGTCCTCAATGTCGATCCCGTCGGGGTGGTCGATGAAAACCCGCAGGTACCAGTAGGCACCCTCTTTTTCAAAGCTCACGTCCCAGATGGAATATCCCTGTTCATCGGCAATCGGCTTTACGAGATCATAGACGACCTTTTCCGTTCCGCCGAACTTCTTCATTTTCATGGCATCTGCTCCTTTTTTCCGCGTATTGGGCACTTTTTCCGGCAGTGTGTTTCGCCGAAAAAAGTGCCTACATAAACGAAAGACCGGTGGGGTTCCGGTCTTTTGCTGCATGATTACACTTATTATAACACTGCCGGACGAAAAAATCAAGGCTTTTGAAGAAAAAAGTACGTTTTTTTCCAAAAAAATTTACGTTTTTCGCATCATATCCGTCTTTTTTCTGCCCGAAGCCGATACGTGCACAAAAAACCGGTTCACACCACGGTGGGTGCAAACCGGTTTCTTCGAAGCATTACGCCTCATCAGCTGTGCTTTCGTTCTCATCAGAATGTGTCAAATTGATCAGGTTCTTTGTCCAAACGACAATTCCCAGAGTATATGTGACGATTTCCAGTACAGCGAGGATTACCTGTAATGTCTTTTTCATCAGAAACACATTCCTTTCTCTGCAGATTCGTGCAGTGTGTCAGGCTTCTTACGCCTTGTTGACAGAACCAAACAGGTTCATCTTTTCTTCTACCTTTGCCATGATTGCTTCGTAGCCCGGCAGGAGCAGCTTTCTCGGGTCAAAGCCCTTGCCCTTCAGATCCTTGCCTTCTTCGATGTACTTTCTGGTAGCTTCTGCGAATACCAGCTGGCACTCAGTGTTTACGTTGATCTTTGCAACGCCCAGAGAGATTGCCTTTGTGATCTGGTCGTCCGGAATACCAGTACCGCCGTGCAGTACCAGCGGCATGTCGCCGACAGCCTTCTTTACAGCTTCCAGAGTCTCGAAGCTCAGACCTTCCCAGTTTGCCGGATATACGCCGTGGATATTACCGATACCAGCAGCCAGAATGTCTACGCCCAGATCAGCGATAGTCTTGCATTCCTGCGGATCTGCACACTCGCCTCTACCGATTACGCCGTCTTCTTCGCCGCCGATTGCACCGACTTCTGCTTCGATAGACAGACCCAGCTTATGAGCAACTGCAACCAGTTCCTTGGTCTTTGCCAGATTTTCTTCGATCGGGAAGTGAGAACCGTCGAACATGATGGAAGTAAAGCCAGCCTTGATGCAGTCATAGCACTGATCGTAGGTGCCGTGATCCAGATGCAGAGCAACCGGAACGGTGATACCCAGAGATTCGTCCATAGCCTTTACCATATCTGCAACAACCTTGAAACCGGTCATGTACTTGCCGGCACCGCCGGAAACGCCCAGAATTACCGGAGAATTCAGCTTCTGTGCAGTGTTCAGGATTGCCTTTGTCCATTCCAGATTGTTGATGTTGAACTGACCGACTGCATACTTGCCGTCTCTAGCCTTCTCCATCATATCCTTTGCCGATACTAACATAAATAAGTGCCTCCTAAAAAAATTGGTGCAACAGTTGTTCCCCGTATCCACAGATTCGTACAGCCTAACTACAGCCGTCTCTGTCAGAAACGGTCATCTGTTCCGGCAACCCCGCACAAGTCCGTGTATCGGCTTTGCACGGTGTTGTCCTGTTTTTATTATACCGCATTTTCCGTTCGATTGCAATGGTTTTCCGAAATTTTTTTCGGTTTTTCTCAAAAAGTGCAGTTCCGGCAAACACTATATGGACATCCGTCTACAATACAACACTATATGCAGATTTGGTGCTTGCAATGCAGTATGTAGATTTAGTATAATAATACTAGATTTCGATGCACTTTGAGAAAAAAATTACAACGGAACGGCAAACCTTATGCAATTTCAATGGATATATCGATCGAAGGAGTGAACCAACCTTATGGATATTCATCAGTTTTTTCTGGGCAACGCTTTCGATGCCCACACGTATTTCGGGGCACACGTGACAGAACAGGGCGTTGTATTCCGCACCCTTGCTCCCAATGCGGCAGCCGTAGACCTGATCTGGGAGGGCGGCGACTGGGAGCCGATACCCATGCAGCGGATCCACGACGGCGGCGTGTACGAGCTCACCGTACCGGAAGCCGTCGCCGGACAGATGTACAAGTACCGCATCACCCCGCAGAATCCCGACGGCGACATCATCGACCACTGTGACCCCTACGGCTTCGGCATGGAGCTGCGTCCGAACAACGCTTCGATTATCCGCGATCTGTCCAGCTACACGTTTCACGACAAGAAATGGCTGGCACAGCGTGGCGGGCACCGGAAGAAACCGGTCAATATCTACGAGGTGCATCTGGGTTCGTGGCGAACCAATCCGAACGACTCCAACGGCTGGTACACCTATGAGGAGATCGCCCCGAAGCTGGTGGACTACGTCAAAAAGGCGGGCTATAACTATATCGAGTTCATGCCCCTGAGCGAGCACCCTGCGGACTGCTCCTGGGGATACCAGAACACCGGCTTTTTCAGCCCCACTTCCCGCTATGGCACAGCACATCAACTGATGCAGCTGGTCGACACCTGTCATCAGGCAGGAATCGGTGTGATTCTGGACTTTGTACCGGTGCATTTCGCAGTGGACGGCTACGCCCTGAACCACTATGACGGTACAACATTATATGAGTATCCGGAGAAAGAGGACAACTACAGCGAGTGGGGCAGCTGTAACTTTATCCACGCCCGCGGCGAAGTGTGCAGTTTTCTCCAGTCCTGTGCCAACTACTGGCTGTCTGTTTTCCACTTTGACGGGCTGCGTATGGATGCAGTCAGCCGGCTGATCTACTGGGGCGGCGATGCCAGCCGCGGCATCAATCCCGCCAGCATCACGTTCCTGAAACGCATGAATCAGGGATTGCACCAGCTGCACCCGGACAGCATGCTGATCGCAGAAGACTCCACCAACTATGAGGGCGTGACCTGTCCGGTAGAATACGGCGGACTGGGCTTTGATTATAAGTGGGACATGGGCTGGATGAACGACACGCTGGACTACTTCCGGCAGTATCCGTGGGTACGGCGGGACAGCGACACCTACCACAAGCTGACCTTCTCCATGATGTACTTCCCCAACGAATACTACCTGCTGCCCCTTTCCCATGACGAAAATGTCCACGGAAAAGCCACAATCATGCAGAAGATGTTCGGCGAATACGAACAGAAATTCCCGCAGGCTCGGCTGCTCTATTTATATATGTACGCACACCCCGGCAAAAAACTGCTGTTCATGGGCAGCGAACTGGGGCAGCTGCGGGAGTGGACCGAGGAGCAGCAGCAGGACTGGGACATTCTGAAATATCCCATTCACGACGCATTCTACCATTACATGCTGGAACTGAACCGGCTCTATCTCACCGAACCGGCACTGTATCAGGACGACTACGAACGGGACGGCTTCTGCTGGGTGGACTGTCATCAGGAAGCCAAGGGCATCTACGCCATGGAACGCCGTGCCGGTGACAGCCGCATTCTGATTCTGCTGCACATGTCCGACGAAGCCACGCAGACTTTCACCTTTACCCTGCCGGACTGCGGCAGCCTGAAACCGCTGCTGCACACCGACTGGGAGCGTTTTCACGGCAGCACTGAGGAGAGCAAGCAAGCAATTGTAGGCGATATTACCCGCACCGGCATGCAGTTTACGCTGGAACTGCCGCCGTTCTCCGGCATCATGCTGCGAATCCGGCCGAAAAAGCAGCCGGCTGTGAAAAAGCCCGCCGCCAGAAAGCAACCAGCTAATCGGAAAAAGACTTCATAATACATACCATACAAAAAGCCGCCGTGCAAAAACATGCACAGCGGCTTTTTTATTTCAGGAAAAAATCAGGGGTTACTTTCTGCCCAGTATGAAGTCCCAAGTCGGATTCTTGCCTGCACCCTGTAGGGCAACGTAGTAGAGGATATAATACACGTCGGTGGAATCTACCGAACCGTCGCCGTCAATATCAGCAGCGGCGATCTGGTCATCGGTAAGACTACTGGACATGCCTGCACCGCAGTATGCCACGTAGAGCATGGCTTCGAATACATCGTTGGTGTCGAGCACGCCGTCACCGGAAGCGTCACCCTTTGCAGCTGCCGGAGCCGTTGTGGTGGTGGTTGCAGTCGTTGCGGTTGTCGCCGTGGTGGTGTTTGTGGTATTGGTCGTGGTGTTGGTCGTCTGTTCGGTGGTGGATTTTGTCGTGGTCGTGGTAGTTGTCGTTGTTGTGGTGGTGGTTCCGGTTGTGGTTTCAGTGGTAGTTACGGTCTGGTCGGGAATGGGATCGTTGGGATTCCAGTTGTAGTGAATGGTTGCGTTCAGCAAAGATTTATTATTGCTATGAATGCTCATTTTACCCCAATCTTCTTCCGAACCTGTGTAGTAAACATCGGAAATATCACCGCTAAAAGCACTGCCTGCAATTGCAATAACGCTCTTAGGAATTTGAACCGCATAAACATTGCTGCAACCGCTAAACGTATAACTCAAACCTGTAAAAGAATCATAATGTAACTCTGCCACATTTTCCGGAATTACAATTTTTGTAAATGCCTTGCAATTTGAAAATGCTGCAAATCCAATAGACACCAGACTATCAGGGAAAATTACGTTATTCAACTTTGTGCAGTTTTCAAATGCATTGCTTCCAATTTGAGTTAATTTTTCTGAAAATGTAACATTTTCCAAGTTTCCGCACTCAAAAAATGCACTATCCCCAATTGTTTTCACGCCAGCCGGAAGTGTAATTTCTTTCAAACTGGAACAACCAGCAAAAGCCTGTCCCCCAATTGCAGTCAATTCCTCAGGCAATGTCACTTCTTTCAAGCTGGTACAGCCATCAAAAGCTCTGCTCGGCAATTCCAATACAGCGTCCGGAATCGCAATTGAATTCAGTGCAGTACAACCTTCAAATGCACTGCTCTCCATACTCCCTAAACTACTGGGAAGCGTAATAGATTCCAAATTGGAGCATTCCATAAAAGCATTACGTCCCAATGACACAATGCCCTCCGGAACTGAAACCGTATTCAGATTTTTGCAGCCAGAAAATGTATCTTGCGGCACTGTTGGAAGCGTTTTCGGCAATGTCATTTTTGTCAAACTGGTGCAACCAGAAAACGTTCCTGTTCCCATTTCTTTTAGATTGACCGGAAGTTTCACAGTCCGCAAACTTGTATCTCTGGTAAATACATTTTCTCCAAAATCAATTACACTGTCCGAAATAGTTACCTTACTCAAATTTGGGCAATCCTGAAACGCACGGTTTCCAATCTTCGTTACCGGCATACCCTCAATTTCTGCGGGCACCTCGATTGTCGTTGCATTCTGGTCACAGCCAGTAATGGTAACGGTTTTCGTTTCCTTGCCCACAATTTCATACGTCAGGTTGTCGTAAGTGAGATCTTCCGCACTTGCCACAACAGACACCTGCGGCAGATGCACCTGTGCCACCGGCACTGCACCAACGCACATGGTCATAGCCGTCAAAGCTGCCAAAAAAGTTCTGATTTTTTTCATTGCTTTTTACTCCTTTCACAAATCTGTCATTATACGAACGTACAACTTTCCATAATACACGCTAGCATTTCCTATTATACCGCAAAAAAAAAAAAAAAAATAAACAACTTTTTGAGAACATTCTATAAATTGTAGAGCATAACAATATTCCAAACACAAAAAAGCCTGTATTCCGAAAAAAAGAATACAGGCTTTCTGCCTCTCGCGAATGCAAGCATTATTTCACCACATCTGCCCATGTACTGCGGACACCCGCACCATTCAGGGCGATATAGTACAGCAAATAGTACACATCTGTGGAATCGATGCTGCCGCTTTCGTCGATGTCCGCAGCTTGCATCTGGTCAGCGGTGAGATTGCCGGCTCTGCCTACAGCGGTGTATGCCACGTAGAGCATTGCCGCGAACACGTCGCTGCTGTCGATCTTGCCGTCGCCATCAACGTCACCTTTCACAATCGGCACAGCCGGTTCTGTCGCAGTGGTGACTGTGGTAGTCGCGGTAGTTTCCGTGGCAGTTGTGGTTCCTGCCGGCGTGGTAGTGGTCACGGACAATTCCCCGTTGAAATGGATACGCACTTTCAGAATCTTGTCCAGTGTCGTGCAAAACCGAATCTTGTTCCAGTCCTCCTCCGAGCCGGCATAGTACACATCGGTCAGACTGTCACAGCCTGCAAAACTCTCAAATGCCCCGCCGATCTGTGTCACGCTTTTGGGAATGACAACTTCTTTCAGGTTGGTGCAGTAGGAAAACGCGTTGGAGCCGATTCGCTGTGTGCCGTCGGGGATTTCCACCCGCGTGAAACCGTCACAGCTGAAAAAGGTGCTTTCCCCAATGGTGGTCAGGTTCTTGGGCAGGGTGATTTCCGGCAGCTTTTTGCACTGGCGGAATACCGTCTGCCCTAGCTCCGTAATTTCATCAGAAAGCCGCACCCGTTCCAGATTTGTACAGCCATAAAAGACGCTGTAGCCCAGTGTATCTGTCGTATCCGGCAGCAGTGCCTCCTGTAGTCCGGAACAGCCGGAAAACGCTTCATTGCCAATACTTTTCAGCTTTTTCGGAAATGCCACTGCCGTGAGGGACGAGCAGTTCCGGAAAGCATTGCCGCCGATCTGTTTCAGATTTTGAGGAAGCGTGACGTGCTGCAAATCTGTACAGCCGGAGAATGTGGACTCCCCGATCTGGCTGACACTGTCCGGAATGGTCACTGCCTGTGGGGAAATTCAGTCCAGAAACATGCTGTTTCCCAGTTCCGTCAAGCCCTCCGCCAGTGTCACTTCGGCAAGTCTGCGGCAATCGCAGAACATGTTTTTTCCGAGTGTCAGCACGTTTCCGGAAACTGCTGCCTGCTCCAGTGCGGTGCAGTGAGCAAAGGCGTAGTCGCCGACTTCTGTGACCTGCTCCGGCAGGCTGATGTTCTGCAAACCGGAACAATTTTGGAATGCCCCATAGCCGAGCGTGTTCAGGCTTTCCGGCAGGGTGAGCGTTTCCAGTTTGGGACAGTCCTCAAAGGCACGGCTTTGGATCTCAGTCATCTTTGCCGGCAGTGTGACCTGATACAGACGGGAACAGCCGGAAAATGTGGAGCCGCCCAGTGTCTGCACCTGTTCCGGAATGGCAACCGTTTTCAACGCAGTGCAGTTCTGGAAAACGCTGCCGCCCATTTTCTGCAAGTTGGCGGAAAGCTGCACCTCTGCCAGACTTTCACAGCCGGAGAACACGCTGCTCCCCAATGTTTCCACACTGTCCCCCAGCACTGCCTTTTCCAGATTGGTGCAGCCGGAAAAAGCGGAGTTGCCGACAGACTGTGTGCCTGCCGGAACTGTGATCTCCTGCAAGTTGATACAGCCGGAAAATGCCTGTGTGCCGATGCTCTGAACGCTGTCCGGCAGAGAAACGGTCTGCAATTTCTGCTGCTTGAGAAAGGCACTGTCCCCGACCGCCGTTACCGGACTGCCGTCGATTTCTGCCGGAATCTCCAGTGCTGTCACGCCTGCCGCACAGCCGGTGATCTCGGCGTTTCCGTTGTGCAGCACGTAGGTCAGATCGCCGTAAGTCTGTTCTGCCGCCGATGCCGACAGGGTGTTTTTCGATACCCACAGTGCCATTACCCGCATGATTGCTCCGCAAACCACCCCTGCAACCAGCAGCACCAGAAGCAGCGCCCCGCCGATCCCGTAGATACACTTGCGGATATGGCGACGGCGCTCCGCGAGCAGGCAACTCTCCCGGTAACGCTCCACGCGCTCCACCAGCCGGGAGGAAACCGGCAGATCCAGCGCCATCAGCATATTGAACGAACTCTCCACCGACCGGAGACCGGCCTCGTTGTCCAGCTCATCGGTCAACTGCACTTCCAGCTCGGAAAATCTCCGCTCCCGTTCCTGCCGCTCCCGGCACTCCTCCAGCCACTTCCGGGCGTCCTCAACCTGCCGCAAGCCGTTCTGCGCCGGTTGGAATCCCGGTTCGGAGCAGAGAATCCGCCACTCCTCAAGCTTCCGTTCAAGGGCATTCCGGTCCATCGCGCTGTAGGCGGAAGCGATCCCGTCCAGAAGCGTCTCCTC
>ENA-ORKV01002404-ORKV01002404.1-human-gut-metagenome-genome-assembly--contig:-NODE-2404-length-11217-cov-3.308169_pt1 | contig 11217 bp, 6 predicted proteins | sample MGYA00243058_ERZ508805 | MGnify/ENA primary metagenome ERZ508805 (study PRJEB26277, sample SAMN04329770) | human gut metagenome | biome: human-associated habitat | host: Homo sapiens | place: USA... | reverse complement strand
TCGATAAGGACACTGCAAAGGGTCTTGAATATCTGCATAAGATATTTTTTATCAGAAATCTTGACTTTATCAGAAGTATATTGTCTGTAAGGTGCATCCTTATAGTAATTGCCGGAGTAGTTGGAGCTATAATATGTTTTATGTCACCGGAGAATACAAAAAATACGATATGGTCGGTTCTATGTGATGCGATGCCGATAATGGTATTTATCATGTATTGCCTTAGTGTGACACCAAAGCTGTGTAAGTCGATGTTCTGTTATATAGATAGGGATATATTAGAATCCGGAACATACACCACAAAAAGATATAATTTTCTGAATTACTGTATAAGGCTTAAGCTGCTTGCAGGCTGCGAGCTTATACAGGCAGTTATCTTGTGTGCCGCATTTATTGCGGTATCTATAGCTACAGGCAATGGCAAAAATATGGCTGCCATAATTCCGGTCTGCATTGGAATCGTAATGCTTTCAGTGTTCTATGCAGCTTTTAATCTGTTGGTTTATTATATCTGCCAGCCTTATACAAAAGAGCTTAAGATGAGAGGTTATACTTTCTTTGCAGCTCATGCGGGTATGCTTTGCTTGTGTTATGGATGTGTGTATATTGACTGCACAGCATTTGTTTTTGATATGTTCTTAGCTATAGTGCTTGCATTTATGCTAAGCATATCGGCAACACTGGTATATTATTTTTCCGATAAGACATTTCATGTAAAATAATTTATAAAAAAGTTGTTGACATTTGCCAGTCGTGGTGTTATATTAGTTAAGCAAGCTGATTGACGGCTGGTAAATGAACAACTTATGGGGTCTTAGCTCAGCTGGGAGAGCATCTGCCTTACAAGCAGAGGGTCATAGGTTCGAGCCCTATAGGCCCCATACTTATCAATTTAATATGGCGAGATAGCTCAGTTGGCTAGAGCACATGGTTCATACCCATGGTGTCAGGGGTTCAAATCCCTTTCTCGCTACTAATTAACCGGAGATGATTGTCTCCGGTTTTCTTTTTTATTGTTTGTGTTATGACTTGCGAAGCGTCAGAGGATATGATAAAATAATCACGATCCGTGGATTTTTTATATCTTGCGGAAATGTTTCGTATGCATCTATTGGGGGTGCAGGAAGGAGATAGCATGTCATACATGGATACCTATAAGCAGTGGTGTGAGAATCCTTACTTTGATGAATCGGTCAGAGAGGAACTCAAGTCTATTGCAGGTAATGAGAAGGAAATTGAGGACAGATTTTACAAGGATTTAGAGTTTGGAACAGGTGGACTCAGAGGAGTTATCGGATATGGTACTAACAGAATGAATGTGTACACTGTAAGAAGAGCTACACAGGGACTTGCCAATTTCATTATCAAGGAAGGAGCACAGGACAAGGGTGTTGCTATTGCTTTTGATTCAAGAAGAATGTCACCTGAGTTCTCAGATGAAGCTGCACTTTGTCTGGCAGCCAACGGAATCAAGGCTTATATTTTTCCTTCACTTCGTCCTACACCGGAGCTTTCATTTGCAGTGAGATATCTTGGTTGTACTGCAGGTATAGTTGTCACTGCAAGTCATAACCCACCGGAGTATAATGGATATAAGGTATACTGGGAGGACGGTGCCCAGATTACAGCACCTAAGGATAAGCAGATTATCACAGAGGTGCTTAATGTGACAGATTTTAATACAGTTAAGACTATGGATAAAGAAGCTGCAAAGGCTGCAGGTCTTTATAATGTTATAGGTCCGGACCTTGATGATGCTTACATAGCAGAACTTAAGAAGCAGATTGTAAACCCTGATGTTATCAAAGAGATGGGTAAGACAATGACTATTGTATATACACCGCTTCACGGAACAGGAAATATTCCTGCAAGAAGAGTATTAAAGGAAATCGGTTTTGAAAATGTGTATGTTGTTCCAGAGCAGGAGCTTCCGGATGGCAATTTCCCTACAGTAAGCTATCCTAACCCTGAGGATCCGGCTGCATTTACGCTTGCGCTCAAGCTTGCAAAGGAAAAGAATGCTGACGTTGTTCTCGCAACAGATCCTGACGCAGACAGACTTGGTGTGTATGCTAAGGATTCTAAGACGGGTGAGTATGTATCATTCACAGGTAACATGTCAGGAATGCTTATTGCAGAGTATCTTCTCTCACAGAAGAAGGCTAAGGGACTTATTCCTGCTAATGGCGCACTTGTAAAGACAATAGTCTCCACTAATATGGCAGATGCGGTTGCCAAGGAATATAACCTTAAGCTTATAGAGGTTCTTACAGGCTTTAAGTATATCGGAGAGCAGATTAAGTTCTTCGAGCAGCAGCATACTTATGAATATATGTTCGGATTCGAGGAGAGCTATGGCTGCCTTGTTGGAACACATGCAAGAGATAAGGACGCCATTGTTGCCGTTATGGCCCTGTGTGAAGCTGCTGCATACTATAAGAAGCAGGGGCTTACACTCTGGGATCAGATGGTAAATATCTATGAGAAGTATGGATATTACAGAGAAGGACTTAAGTCTATAACTCTCAAGGGTGTTGAAGGTGTTGCTAAGATTAAGCAGATGCTTGATAATCTTCGTGAGCATACACCTGAGAAAGTCGGTGATGTCACTGTTGTTTCTGCAAGAGATTATGACAGAGATGTTATTGTGGATGTTAAGACAGGTGAGAAGAAGCCTACAGGACTTCCTAAGTCTAATGTTCTTTACTATGACCTGAATGACGGAGCATGGTGCTGTGCAAGACCATCGGGAACAGAGCCTAAGGTTAAGTTCTACATGGGTGTCAAGGGTACAAGCTTTGATGATGCACAGGAGAAGCTCAATGCTTTATCTGATGCTGTTATGAAGGTAGTAGCAGGAGAATAATTTTCTATTCCTTTTAATATTTATTAATATTGCAGCGAGGCTGGCATGCTATCATTATATGTCAGCCTCGTATATTGTGTAAGGCAGTACTATAAGCAGAGCTTGTAGTATGCAATGAGTACAAGCTTGAAGGCTGAACTTTCAAACTATTATTATTGGAGTTGAAAATGAAAGATTTAACACATGGAAAACCGGCGAAGATAATATTGTATTTTGCACTTCCGATTCTTATAGGTAACTTGTTCAATCTTGCTTATAATCTTGCAGATACAAGAATAGTCGGAACATATCTGGGAAATGATGCACTGGCGGCAGTAGGCTCGATAAGCACCTTGAATGATTTATTGGTTGGCTTTGTTGTGGGGCTTGCCAACGGCTTTGCAGTTATTATGGCACAGTATTTCGGAAGCGGAGACCGGAATAAATCCAGAAAGGTTTTCGCACTGTCAATTCTTATGGGGCTTATTGTCACGGCGGTTATTGTGGCTGGAAGCTTTATTTTTATGGGCGGACTTCTTGAATGGATGAATGTCATGGATGAACACAGGGAGGCTGCAACTGCGTATATTACGGTTATAATAGCCGGACTTTTCTTTTCGATTATATACAACGTGCTTGCAGGCAATCTAAGAGCGATAGGCGATGCATATACACCACTTATTTTTCTGGTGTTATCGGCTGTATTAAATGTGGCGCTTGACATATTGTGTGTAAAATACCTGGGAATGGGAGTAAAAGGTGCTGCTGTCGCAACGGTGGCATCACAGGCTGTGTCGGTTATACTTTGCTTTATATATACATGGAAAAAATATCCGTTTTTACATTTTAGGATAAAGGATTTTGTGCCTGAAGGTGTGCTTGTAAGGCACATGATTGAAAGCGGAATGTCGATGGGGCTTATGAGCTGCCTTGTCTCTTTCGGAACATTGTCGCTTCAGACAGCGATAAATACTCTGGGAACGAACACGATTGTGGCACATGCTGCCACAAGGAAGCTGACTAATCTTTACATGCTTCCGTTTAGCGTTCTCGGAACGACTATGGCTACATATAGTGGACAGAACTATGGCGCCGGACGATATGACAGAATACGTTCGGGACTTAAGGTATCATTGAGCTGCTCATATATATGGTGTCTTATAGTGCTTGTCGCAAGTTATACAATATGTCCTTATCTGATAGTGGCGATAACGGACACAAGCATACAGGAGGTTATTGACACTGCATGTCTGTATCAGCGTTTTGATACATGCTTTTATGTACTTGTGCCGACTATAACAATACTCAGGAACAGTCTTCAGGGAATGGGAGATCATGTGACACCGATTATTTCAAGCGGATTGGAGCTGGTCGGAAAAGTGCTTATCGCACTGTTGCTTACTCCTGTCATAGGCTATTGGGGAATCATAATTTCGGAGCCGATTGTGTGGGCAGTTATGGTTGTGCCGTTGATTATAAGCATAGCAGGGCGCTTGAAAAAAGCTTGTAAATGAGAAAATAAGGTTTGAAAAATAGTACATTATTCCGTATTGACATTTTTGTCTGTACACTGCATAATGTAGCTTGTATGTTATAGAGCCACAATATATTGTGGTTATGTGTATGGGAGGGTTTTGATGAAGATCATAAAAAGAAATGGCTCGGAGGAGATATTTGATGTCAGCAAGGTGGAGGCAGCCGTTGCAAAGGCGAATGCCGCAGCCGATAATGCACCTCTTAGCAGGGAGCAGATTGCTGATATTGCAGAATATGTTGAGTATAAGTGCAATAAGCTTAACAGAGCTGTATCGGTAGAAGAGATACAGGATATGGTGGAAAACCAGATAATGTCAACCGGAGCATTTGATGTTGCAAGGGGATATGTCCGTTACCGTTATAAGCGTTCTCTGGTAAGAAAGGCAAATACAACAGACACGAGAATTCTTTCATTGATTGAATACAATAATGAAGAGGTTAAGCAGGAGAACTCCAACAAGAACCCTGCTGTCAACAGTGTCCAGCGAGACTATATGGCAGGTGAAGTGAGCAAGGATATCACAAGAAGACTTCTTCTTCCGGCAGAGATTGTTGAGGCCGATGAGCAGGGAATAATCCATTTTCACGATTCGGATTACTATGCACAGCATATGCACAACTGCGATCTGGTAAATCTTGAGGACATGCTTCAGAACGGAACTGTCATAAGCGAAACTCTTATTGAGAAGCCTCACAGCTTTTCAACAGCATGCAATATAGCGACACAGATTATAGCACAGGTGGCATCAAGCCAGTATGGCGGACAGAGCATATCTCTCGCACACCTTGCACCGTTCGTCAATATATCACGTGAGAAGATTCGCAGGGATGTCATTGAAGAGCTTGCGCTTTTAGACTGTCATCCGTCAGATGAAAAGATTGCCGAGATAGTAGAGACAAGACTTAAAAAAGAGATTACCAAGGGTGTGCAGACAATTCAGTATCAGGTAATCACATTGATGACAACCAATGGACAGGCACCTTTCCTTACCGTATTTATGTATCTTAATGAGGCAAAGAACGAGCAGGAAAAAGCAGATCTTGCTATGATAATAGAAGAGACACTAAAACAGCGTCTTCAAGGTGTAAAAAATGAGGCAGGAGTGTGGGTTACACCAGCATTCCCTAAGCTTATATATGTATTAGAGGATGACAACATAACTGAAGATTCCAAGTATTTTTATCTGACAGAGCTCTCAGCAAGATGCTCAGCTAAGAGACTTGTACCGGATTATATTTCCGAGAAGAAGATGAAGGAGCTTAAGGAAGGAAACTGTTTCCCGGTTATGGGATGCAGAAGTGCTCTTAATCCTTGGAAGGACGAGAATGGAAATTATAAGTTCTACGGACGATTCAATCAGGGAGTTGTCACAATCAATCTTGTCGATGTGGCGCTTACATCAGGTGGAGATTACAATAAATTCTGGGAAATCTTTGATGACAGACTTGAGCTTTGCTTCCGCGCACTTATGTGCCGTCATAACAGACTTAAGGGAACACTTTCAGATGTAGCTCCTATTCTCTGGCAGAACGGAGCACTCGCACGTCTTAAAAAGGGTGAGAAGATAGATAAGCTCTTATACGGCGGATATTCGACGATATCGCTTGGCTATGCAGGCTTATATGAGTGTGTGAAGTATATGACAGGTCTTTCACATACTAATCCTGAAGCTACACCTTTTGCTCTTTCGGTTATGGAATATATGAATAAGAAATGTACCAAGTGGACAGAGGACACTGACATTGCATTCAGCATATACGGCTCGCCTATCGAGAGCACTACATATAAGTTTGCAAAGTGCCTTCAGAAAAGATTTGGAATTATTCCGGGAATAACAGATAAGGGCTATATAACAAACAGCTATCATGTACATGTCACAGAGCATATAGACGCTTTTTCAAAGCTGGCATTTGAATCGAAATTTCAGGCATTGTCGACAGGCGGTGCGGTAAGCTATGTCGAGGTTCCTAATATGCAGCACAATATACCTGCTGTTTTGGAGGTTATTAAGTTCATATATGATAACATTATGTATGCAGAGCTTAATACTAAGAGTGATTACTGTCAGAAATGCGGCTTTTCAGGTGAGATACAGACTGTAGTTGACGAGGACAAGAAGATTGTCTGGGAATGTCCGCAGTGTGGCAACAGAGATGAGAATACCTTGAATGTGGCAAGACGTACCTGCGGATATATCGGAACACAGTTCTGGAATCAGGGAAGAACACAGGAAATCAGAGAGAGAGTGCTGCATCTGTAAAATACAGGCGGACAGCCTGATAATATATAACAGAATACCGGTTGTACAATTTTTGTATGCCGGATTTGATGTAAATAAGAGTGAATGAATTGTGATAACATTTCTCAATTCATTCACTTTTTTATCACAAAAAGAACACAATTCGTTGTTATAGTGTACTCATAAAAGAGAGAGGGAAAAGAAAATGAAATCCCTCATGGTGAATACGGAGGTAATAATTATGGATAACAATGAATATGGATTTAATAATGTGAATAATAGTGAAAACAGCAATGAGAATGTTAATGTGAATACCGAAAACAGCACTGTGCAGGCAGGTGACAGCGCTGATATGAATAACACAGGTGCAGCACAGAACACATACCAGTCATCATATGAGCAGGGAACTTACAGTAATTCAACATCGGCATGCAGCCAGAGCGGATATGATAATCAGTCAGCTTACGGCGATATGTATAACTTGAATGAGGAAAATAATGGCGACAGTGACAAGAACAATAAGAGAGCAAAGAAGTCCAGAGCAAAGAAGGAGAAAAAGCAGCATGGCTTTATGTTCAAGGCAGTAAGAGGAGCAGCTTGTGCCGCAGTGATAGGCAGTGTTGCAGGAGCTTCACTCTATGGCACTATGTATGCAGGATATATCAATTTCCCAACCAAGTCAGGGACAGAGCTTACCGATGAACAGTTAAGCCAGATTGCAAAGGAGCTTAATAAGAGCTATCTTGCAGGTATAGCTGATTCTTCGGCGTCTGGTTCAACGCTTACAAGTGTATCGTCTAATTCTGTTTCAACAGGTGCGAAGGTGCTTGATGTGTCAGCCATTGTTGATAATGTAATAAGTTCGGTTGTTGCGATAAGCGGTACACAGACAGTAACGAGCAGTTCATATGGCTTTAGTTTTTGGGGAAATTATCCGCAGTCGTATGAGGCGAGTGTCAGCGGTTCAGGTATTATCATTGGTGCAAATGACACAGAGCTTTTGGTTGTCACAAATGCACATGTGGTTGAGGATGTGAATAATCTTAAGGTTACTTTCGGAGACGGAGCTGAGGTTGACGCAGTTTTCAAGGGAATGAAGGCTGACAGTGATCTTGCGGTTGTTGCAGTTAAGCTTGATGATATAAGCAATGAGACAATGTCAGCAATTTCAATAGCAAAGCTTGGCTCATCAACAGATGTCAAGGTTGGTGAGGCTGCCATTGCAATAGGAAATGCGGCAGGCTATGGTATATCTGTCACTACAGGTATTGTCAGCGCAGTAGATAAGAGCCTTAATGTTGAAGATGTAGTATATGAGCATCTCATCCAGACAGATGCGGCAATTAATCCGGGAAACAGTGGCGGTGCTCTCTTTAATGCAGATGGTGAGGTTATAGGTATCAACTCTGTAAAGATGACAGATACCAAGGTTGAAGGTATGGGATATGCAATCTCAATCGAGTCTGTAAAGGATATAATTGATGATTTGTCAACACAGACAACAAGAGTGGCACTTGACAATGATGAGAGAGGCTATCTTGGTGTATCAGGAAGCACTGTTACATCTGAGATTTCGCAGACATACGGCTGGCCTGAGGGCGTCCTTATCAGAAGTGTATCAGAAGGTTCGGCAGCAGAAGAGGCAGGACTTAAGGTGAATGATGTAATCACAAGCTTTGACGGCAAGGATGTTGATTCATGGGAGACTCTTGTAAATCTTATGCAGTATTATCAGGTAGGCGAAGAGATAGAAGTGACATATTCACATCTTGAAAACGGCGAGTTTGTCGAGAGCACAACTACAGTAACTCTTACTGAAAAGCCACAGGTAAATAACAACAAATAATGTAATTTTATATGAGCAGGAAGCGAAAGCGGATTGAGGATATCATTGACCGGCTTATGAAAATATATCAGATAACATACAGCTGAGCATATAAATTATATCAGGCGGAAACAGGCATTGTATGCACTAAAAGAGCATACAGCTGCTTCCGCTTTTTTCTTGCAATATCATGTTATATTGTGTATACTGTATAAATAGTTGAAGCATTTATGACTATTGTTGTAAATGGAATATGCTTATGTATTTACCGTGAGGAGATTTTGGATGAAGGATTTAATTTCCGTAGTTGTGCCTTGTTACAATGAGAGTGAGGCATTGCCGAAGTTTATCGAAGTTTTAGATAGAATAATAGCTAAGATGGATTATGTGGATTTTCAGGTGGTCTTAGTCAATGACGGCTCGAAGGACGATACACTTGAAGTTATGAAGCAAATAGCACAGACACATCCGGTTGTAAAATATGTTTCATTTTCAAGAAATTTCGGAAAGGAAGCAGGAATGTATGCAGGGCTTGCATATGCGGATGGAGATTATGTCGGATGCTGACCTTCAGGACCCACCGGAATTTCTTATAGATATGTATGATGCTGTTACTAAGGAAGGCTATGACTGTGCAGCGGCAAGGAGAGTTACGCGCAAAGGTGAACCGCCTATAAGGTCTTTTTTTGCAAGAATGTTCTATAAGCTAATGGGAAAGATGTCTACAACGGAGGTTGTTGACGGTGCAAGAGACTTCAGACTGATGAACAGACAGTTCGTTGATGCACTTCTCAACTGCAAAGAATATAATAGATTCTCAAAAGGAATGTTTGGCTGGGTTGGCTTTAAGACAAAGTGGATTGCATATGAGAATGTTGAACGTGTTGCCGGACAGACGAAGTGGAATTTCTGGTCTTTGTTTAAGTATAGTATAGAAGGAATAGTTGCATTTTCTACGACACCGCTGGTGTTTGCATCCTTTGTAGGTCTTTTATTCTGCATAATAGCATTTATTGCCGTGATTTTTATTGTTGTGAGAAAGTTTGCATTCGGTGATCCTGTGGCAGGCTGGGCTTCAATGACATGTATAATTACATTTTTAGGGGGTCTTCAGCTTTTCTTCATGGGAATATTCGGGCAGTATCTTGCAAAGACATACCTTGAAGTTAAAGACAGACCGATTTATATCGTTGCGGATACTAATATGGAAGGAAAAGAAGGAGTAAGATATGGCAGAAGATAGAAATAATAATATAGATAATATTGATGAATCAAAAGTAAGCAATGTGAATAGTGCAGATAATGAGAATAATGATGACGAGTATGAGAAGGTCTGCTCAATCTGCCGCCGTCCTGAGAGCAAGGCAGGCAAGATGATACAGATGGGCATGGGAATGTATGTGTGTCCTGACTGTATGCAGCGTTCAATGGATACAATAATGAAGGGCGATTTTAACTATGATGAGATGATGAAGCTCTCAAAGGATATTCCGGGTATCCATTTTATGAATATGTCTGATTTGGCAGGAGAGATTCCAAAGAAGCAGAAGATTAAGAAAAAGAAAGAGGGAGAAAAGAAGGTTCCTCTTATAGACCTTAAGGATATACCTGCGCCTCACAAGATTAAGGAGAAGCTTGACGAGTATGTTATCGGACAGGAGTATGCTAAGAAGGTTATTTCGGTAGCTGTATATAATCACTATAAGAGAGTAGCGACCGATACTATGGATTCGATAGAGATAGAAAAATCGAACATGCTTATGATCGGGCCGACAGGAAGCGGTAAGACTTATCTTGTAAAGACACTTGCAAGGTTATTAAATGTTCCGCTTGCTATTGCTGATGCGACATCACTGACGGAAGCCGGTTATATCGGTGATGATATTGAGAGTGTTGTATCGAAGCTTCTTGCGGCAGCAGACAACGATGTTGAGAAAGCGGAGCAGGGAATTATCTTTATCGATGAGATAGATAAGATTGCAAAGAAGAAGGAGACAAGAAGCCGTGATGTCAGCGGCGAGTCAGTTCAGCAGGGAATGTTAAAGCTCTTAGAGGGAGCTGATATTGAAGTGCCTGTAGGTTCTAACAGCAAGAATGCAATGGTTCCGCTTGTCACAGTGAATACGAGAAACATTCTCTTTATCTGCGGAGGTGCCTTCCCTGACCTTGAAGATATAATAAAGGAGAGACTTAACAAACAGGCATCAATCGGATTTATGGCAGACTTAAGGGATAAGTATGACAGCGTTGAGAACCTTATCTCGCAGGTTACTATAGAGGATTTAAGAAAATATGGCATGATACCGGAGTTTCTTGGACGACTTCCTGTTGTATTCACACTCGATGCTCTCACAAAGGATATGCTTGTAAAGATACTAAAAGAGCCTAAGAACGCTATACTTAAGCAGTATGAGAAGCTTCTTGAGCTTGATGAAGTCAAGCTTGAATTTGAGGATGATGCGATTGAGGCTATAGCTGAGAAGGCACTTGAGAAGAAGACAGGTGCGAGAGCACTTCGCTCAATTATAGAGGAGTTCATGCTTGATATAATGTATGAGATACCTAAGGATGACAATATAGGAAAAGTAACCATAACCAGAGCATATATTGAGAAGAAGGGCGGTCCTCTCATAGAGATGAGGACGGCGGGATATCTGCCGGCATAAAGGGAGAAAATAGAACATGGCTTTGATATAGCCATGATATGGCAGGACAGGGGGATGCCCCTGTCCTGTTTAAATATGGGGGGTTTTTAATTTGAATCGGGCTGT
>ENA-ORKV01002403-ORKV01002403.1-human-gut-metagenome-genome-assembly--contig:-NODE-2403-length-11223-cov-2.413422_pt1 | contig 11223 bp, 8 predicted proteins | sample MGYA00243058_ERZ508805 | MGnify/ENA primary metagenome ERZ508805 (study PRJEB26277, sample SAMN04329770) | human gut metagenome | biome: human-associated habitat | host: Homo sapiens | place: USA... | reverse complement strand
TTTCATAGGCTACTGTTGTTTTTCGGCCTCCTCATCGCGGCGCGGAACGACAGGTTCGACTTTCATGCCGTGCTGGAGCTTGTGGTATCCCTCCACGACGATGTCTTCGCCCGACACCAGTCTGCGCTCGACGACGATGTTCTGTCCGATTTCGGGCCCCGTCTCGATGAAACGCTTCTCGACAATGCTGTCGGGACGCACCACGAAGATGTAGGCCCCGCCCTTCTCAATCACCACGGCCTTCGACGGCACGACCACGGCGTCCTCACGCACGTCGAGCAGCAGCCGCACCTTGGTGAACTGCCCCGGCAGCAGGATGTGGTCGGGGTTGGCCATCTCGGCTCGCACGGAGAAGGTACCCGTCTGCGGGTCGACCTGCGGATCGGCGAAATCTACCAGGCCGCGGTAGGGGTATTCCGAGCCGTCGGCCAGGGTCACGGTGATGTAGGGATCCCACTTGCGGGTCGAATCGCGGTGCCCGAGGTTGACGTTGCGCGCCTTGCTGCGCAGGTAGTCGAGGGCCGTCATGCTGAAATCGACACGCACGGTATCGCTCTTCACGACCGTGGCGAGCAGCGATTTGCCGCTCGGCCCCACGAGCGTACCGATGTCGGCGTTGCGTTCGGAGATATAACCCGCAATAGGCGACTGCACGGAGGTATAGCCCAGGGTCATCTGCGCCTGCGTGAGGTCGGCCTCGCCGACGGCCACGTCGGCCACGGCACTCTCGTAAGCCGCCGTGGCATTGTCGAGTTCGAGCTGGCTGGCGGCACTCTGTTCGAAGAGCGGACGGATACGGTCGAGGTCGCGCTTGGCTTTCAGCGCCTGCGCCCGGGCCTTGTTCAGCTGCGCCTTGGCCTTGTCCACGCGCGCACGGTAGACCCGGGGGTCGATCACGAAGAGGGTTTGTCCCTTCCTGATGTAGGTACCTTCGGCGAAGAGCATCTTTTCGAGGTAGCCCTCGACGCGGGCGCGGATTTCGACGAACTGCTGGGCGCGGATGCGGCCAACGTAATCACCATAGATATTGACGTCTTCGGTCGTTACGGGTTCCACCGCCACGACAGGCAGGACGACTGCGGCGGGACGCGGCCGGAGCAGGATGACGAGCAACACCGTCACGACCACAAGGCCGGCAATGACTCCGATCCACTGGCCTCGGCTCAGTCTTATCCGGACATGGGCGACACGGGAGGCCGCTTTTTTCACACCGTTCAGGTTCAGCTCCTGCAAATTCGGTTTCAATTTGTCAAATTTCATAAAGCACTAATATCATTGGGGGCAGCAAAACGGGGTTCAAACCTTGCGCCAGAATTGCAGGCAGCCCTTTAAAACATTTATTGACAGCAAAATATCTACCAAATACCAAATCAAATATATACAAAAATCTGTGGAATAATTCTACATCCGTGTGGAATTATTCCACAACACCCCGGCAAAGCGTCCGTCTGCCCGGAGTCTTGCGACGGCCGGAGCCGTAACCGACGCATCCGAACGCATTGGAGGCAACTGCCCCGGCTTCGCGGCGCAAAGGTAACAAAACAAGTCCGGGCAGGCGAAAAAATGCGCCAGGAAGGTTACAGCAAATCCGGCCGGAATATTATCCGAAACGGGCACATTTCCGGCCGGGAAGCCATAACTTCGGGGGAAGCATCTCCGACGGGAAGGCACAAAAAAAAGACCCGTACGGGTCTTTTTGCCATATCGCGGCAACGCTGTCCACCGCATCACACACCCCGCCTCACGCGGTGTTCTACACATCTGCGGAACAAGCTGGAACCAAGCGGAAATTCCACACTCAGAGGGCTCATTTCCGATCGCAAACGAGGCGGCCTTCCCCCATCACCTTGAGGATCCGGGCGCTTCCAGAGGGCTCACCCCCCCACGGTTCTCTCCATCCTCGGGGAAACGAATGTCGATCGGATGGGCAAAGACAAAACGCGCACCGGCGGTATAGGTCGGATCGACCCAGATGCGGCCACCGAAGATCATGGCTATCTGGCGGCAGATGGCAAGGCCGAGGCCCGTGCCCTTCTTCTTGTTGCCATCGAGTTTCTCGAAACGGTTGAAGACCATCTCCTGTTTGTCGAGCGGAATACCGGGGCCCGTATCGGCTACCGAAAAGAGCACTTCGCGGTGTGCCTCGTCTATCTCCACGCCGAGTGTGATACTCCCCTGGGAAGTGAACTTGCCGGCGTTGGTGAGCAGGTTGATCAGAATCTGCGACAAGCGGTGGACATCGGTTACAAGCATGTAGGAACCCACGGCACATTCGAGACGCCCCTCGACACCTTCCTGCCGCGTATGGGCGGTCGTCATGAGCACATGCTGGCAGACCTGCACGATCTCCTCGGACGAGCAGTTGAACTTGATCTTGCCGCATTCGAGCGACGAAATGTCGAGGATGTCGTTCAGCAGCGTGAGCAGCATCTCGGAATTGTTGACCACGATGGCGCAGTACTCGGCACGTTCCTCCTGTGAAAGTTCTTCGCCCTGCATCAGCGACGAGAAGCCCACGATGGCGTTGAGCGGCGTGCGGATCTCATGGCTCATATTGGCCAGGAACGCCGATTTGAGCATGTCGGACTCTTCGGCCTTCTCGCGGGCGACCACCAGCTGTCCCTCGCGCTCTTCGAGCGTGCGCTTGAGACGCCGCGTGCGCAGGAAAAGCGCCGCAACGAAAACCAGCAGCAGCACCAGCAGTACGATACCCGCCACGAGCAACTCGATGTAATGGGAATATTTCGAGAGTTTGGCCGCTACGGTATCCTCGACCACACTCCCCTTGGGCAGGGCGTATTCGGCAATCTTTAACTCCTTGAGCTTGCGCGAATCGAAGAGGTACTGGCCGTCCGTAAGGCGGAAATGCGTCCCGTCTATCTTCCCCGAGGCGTAATACTCCTTGATCTGCGATGCGATGACCGAGGCGGCGTTCTCGTATTTGGGGACATAGCCACCCACAGCCACGTCGCCGATGCCGATCTGGGATATCGAAAAGACCGGTATGCGCGGATTGAACTGCACCAGGTCGTTGAGCGAACGCTGCATGAGGTACTCCCCGTCGCGGCCCACACGCCAGGTTCCGAGTATCGCCGCGGAACGGTGCGACAGCGAGGCATAGGTCTCATGCATCGCATCATCCCCCTCGCGGCTGTCCACCAGCACAAGGTTCATGTCGGGATAGTTTTTCATCTCCTCGCGTACGAGCGCCTGGAGGGAAATACCCCCGTAGGTGTTATCCGAGATGAAGGCGATGTTCTCGGCTTCGGGAAAAAGCGAACGAACCAGCTCGATATTGCGGCGGACGTCATACTTGTTGAGCATACCGCCCACATTGTTCAGGCTGTCCGTCATGTTCATGTAATTGATCGAAGGGGGCAGCCACATGCCGAGACTGTCCTCCGGCGGCGGGAGCACGATGCCGTTGGAACTGACATAGCAGCAGAAGCACATTACATCCTTGGGGATATGCCCCAGCGAGACGAACGATGCCCATGCCTCCTGCCCCAGCAGGACGATGGCGCGAAGCCCCTTGTTCTCATACCGGGAAATCATGTTCTCGGTCTGCGACATCCAGATGGGTGCGTCGTTGATGCTCTTGCATTCGAGCGTTTCGACATAGATATCGCACGGGATGCCCGAAGCCATGATGTTGCGTTCGAACTCGGCGATGAAGCCCGACATGCGGCGCGTATCCGGATTATACGAGGAAATAATCAGGATACTCTCCCTCTCCTGCGGCGCTTGAGCCCGAAGCAATGCGGGCAACAGGGCGCAACACAGAAGAAGAAATATCCGATTTTTTTTCATTGGGTTCCTGGTCATAGTTTCCCTTTCTATCGCGAAAGCAGCGCCGCAATCCGCGTACGGAGTTCATCCGCCCGCAGAGGTTTGGCAAGACATTCGTTGAAACCGGCCTGGAACATGCGGTAGCGGTCGGTTTCGAACGCATAGGCCGTGAGTGCGATAACGGGGACGTCGGGCGAAATCTCCCGCACGCCCCGAAGCGCCTCATAGCCGTCCATGACGGGCATGTTGATATCCATCAGCACCAAGTCGGGGCGGCAGTCGGCGAACAAGGCGACGGCCTCCTCTCCGTTCCAGGCGTGCAACAGGTCGTAATCACGGCGCAGCAACACCTCGACGAGCTTATAATTACTCGGATTATCCTCGGCAACCAGCAAGCGGGGACGGTTGCCGACCGGATTTACACTATTGTCACACTCCATCGCTTCATCGGTTTAACAAAATCGCCCGACAGAGGCAAAGACCGGACAATTGCACAAAAATACCATTTTTTTGATTAATAATAAAATATTTCCCTTTAAAAATTAACAGCACCCCGAAAACAGGACGGGAAATCCGGGCGTTTTTGACATATAAATTACCTTAAAAGTTTATAATGCCAATTTTTTTACCGATATTTGCACGGGGTATCCGGATCAGGAGCGGGAAACGACACGGGTTGCAACGCCCGCTCCGGAATTCCAGGTAAATTTAAATAAACAACCGCCCGGAACCGGACAACGAGCATGCGACGCTTCCCGTTCCGGAAAAACCCAATGACAACGAACCGCCGAACATGAACCGCAAGAAAGTACTGATCGTAGACGACAAGGAGCAGATCGCCAAAATACTTTTCGCATACCTTCACAAGGATTACGAATGCTTTTACATGCAGAACCCGCCGCAGGCCATCGAGTGGCTCTCGCGGGGGAACATGCCCGACCTGATTATTTCGGACATCCGCATGCCCGAAATGCGCGGCGACGAATTCCTGGCATACCTCAAGCTCAACGAACTCTTCAAGCAGATCCCGGTCGTGATGCTTTCGAGCGAGGACAGCACCTCGGAACGCATCCGCCTGCTGGAAGAGGGTGCGGAAGACTATATCGTCAAACCGTTCAACCCGCAGGAACTCAAAATAAGGATTAAAAAGATTTTGGATTGAAGTACCCCGTCATCTACATCAAAGGCAGAGGCAACCACACGGCCCGTTTCACGGAGCTGACCGAGGGACAGATGCGTATCGCAGGGGATATCGGCGCAGCCATGGGCAAGCTCATGCCGCTCAAGGACGACCACGCCTTCATCCTCTACGAACAGCAGGGCGAGGAGGACATCCGCAGCATCCGCTTCCTGCGCTCCTGGTTCCCGGGTGCCGGCATCATCCTCATCATCTCGGGGCAACTGACCGGGGAGGAGCGGCGCGCATACCTCGGAGCCGGTGTGAACAGCGCCGTGCCGGACGACATATCGCGCGCAGATTTCCTCCGCATACTGCAATTCATGACCGACTATACGTTCGTCCACAAACCCGTCGCAGGTAGCGGGAACGACGTAGAGTTGTTCCGCATGCCGCTCTGGAAACGGGCGTTCGACATCGCGGCATCGCTCTCGGCGATCCTCCTGCTCTCGCCCCTGCTTATAGCCGTGGCCGTGGCCGTCAGACTCGACAGCCCGGGGCCGGTCATCTATAAGTCGAAACGCGTGGGAAGCAACTACCGGATCTTCGATTTCCTGAAGTTCCGCTCGATGCACTCCGACGCAGATCAGCGGCTCAAGGAGCTGGAGGATCTGAACCAGTATGCCTCTGAACCCGTCGCCGAAGACGATGCGAAGATGGCGCTCAACGACGACGAGATCCGCAAACTGCTGGCGGACACCGAAAACGGCATGCTCTATGCAGACGATTTCGTGATCCCCGAGGAGGCCCATCAGCACCAGCTGGAAACCGAACAGGAAAACGCGTTCGTGAAGATCGAGAACGACCCCCGCATCACGCGCCTGGGGCGTTTCCTGCGCAAATACAGCATCGACGAACTCCCGCAGCTCTTCAACATCCTGCGGGGCGACATGTCGGTCGTGGGCAACCGCCCGTTGCCCCTCTACGAGGCCGAACGCCTCACGAGCGACGAATATATCGAACGGTTCATGTGCCCCTCGGGCCTCACGGGACTGTGGCAGGTCGAAAAACGCGGGCAGGCGGGGAAACTCTCGCCCGAACAGCGCAAGCAGCTCGACATCGAATACGCCCGCAGGATGTCGCCGTGGTTCGACCTGAAGATAATTCTGCGCACACTCACGGCGTTCATACAGAAAAAATGTATAAAACCCAGCAACATATGAAAAGGGCCGTCTTCACACTCTGGCTGCTGCTGGCTGCTGTCGCCGCAACGGCGCAAAGCGAGCCTACACCACCCGAATTCGAATACAGCGACCTGCAACGGCTTACTCCGGAAGATTACATCGACATGCAGCTGCCCCCGCTCCACGTACTGATGGAGAATGCGCGCCATGCACCGCAGGTCGGCTATTACGAGTCGAACCGCGAGATCGAGGAGCGCGAACTGAAAACCGTGCGCCGCAACTGGATGCGCAATTTCAAGCTCAACGCCAACTACAACTACGGATCGTCGGACATCTACAACCAGAATTATCAGGACAGCAACATCCCGATATGGACGACGACCACGACCGGGCGCGAGCAAAGCTGGTGGAACGTCGGGGCTTCGCTCTCGATCCCGCTCGACGAGATTTTCAACCGCCGCAACAAGATCAAGCAGCAGAAGAAGCGTATCGAGAACACCCAGTACGACCTCGACCGCTGGTACGACGAGTTGCGCATGAAGATCATCGACGCCTACACCACGGCCGTCGAGCAGCTCTCGATCCTGCGGAGCGCCGCCGAAGCCAAGATCACGTCCGAGGCACAATACCGCATGACCGAAGTGGACTTCGTCAAAGGCAAGCTCGACGCGCAGACGCTGAGCCGCCAGAAGAGCCTCGAAAATTCGGCGACCCGCGAATACGAGCAGGTGCGGCGCAACCTCAACGACGCCCTGCTGCGGCTCGAGATACTCACGCACACGCCGATCATCAACAAACCCATATCAATGCCCGGGGTGTCGAAAGAAGCGCCCGAAACCGAATAGCATATGAATTACATCGCCTATACCGCGCGGTTTCTTTACCGCATCAAGTGGTGGCTGATCCTCGCTCCGACAGTCGTAGCGCTGGCCGTCTTCTTCAAAATGGGCGCCCAGCCCCGCAACTACAAATCCATGACGACCGTCTACACGGGCATCGTTTCGGGCTACGACATCACCACCACCGAAGGCACGCGTCAGGACTGGAACATCATCAACAACGCGATGGACAACCTGATCAACATCATCCTGTCGCAGTCCACGCTCAAGAACGTCTCGCTGCGCCTCTACGCACAGGGGCTTACGCATCTCGACCCGGACAACGACAACCAGTACCTCTCGGCACGTACTTCACGGTACCTGCTGAGCAAAACCCCGCCGGACGTCATGGAGCTCGTCGACCACACTTCGGAAAAGAACACTTACGAGAATCTGCGCAAATACGAAGAGATAGACCATAACAACCACGTCTACGGCATGTTCCACTGGAGCCCTCCGTATTACAGCTACCAGGCGCTGAGCCAGATCAAGGTCAAGCGCGTCACCAGCAGCGACATGCTCGAAATCAGCTACGAGAACGACGACCCGTATATCGTCTACAACACGCTGATTATCCTCAACGACGAATTCGTCAAGCAGTACCGCGACCTGCGGTTCGGCGAGACGAACAACGTCATCGCCTATTTCGAATCCGAGCTGGAGCGGGTGGGCAACAACCTGCGCAACCTGGAGGATTCGCTGCGCGACTACAACGTCGAGCACAAGGTGATCAACTACGACGAGCAGACCAAGCACATCGCCGCCCTCTCGCGCGACTACGAATTGCGCTACGAGGAGATCCTGCTGAACTTCGAGAGCGCCGAGAAACTGCGTGCCTCGATCGCGGGGCAGCTCGAAGGGTTGCAGGAGACTTTCCGCAACAACGCCGAGTTCATCGAGAAACTCCATAAGATCGGGAGCATCTATTCGCGCCTGTCGGCCGCCGAGGCCTTCCAGCCCGAAACCGACGGCACGGAAGGTATTTCCGACCGGACGGCCATGCCCGCCAGCCGCAACGACACGGGGCAGTTACGCAGGAAACTGAGCGAGGAGACCCGCAGCCTGCAGGAGCTCACGACGAACATCGCCAACCAGCAGTATACGAAGGAGGGACTCTCGGCAAATTCGATCGTGACGGAGTGGCTCGCCGCCGTGCTGCTGGCCGAGAAATCCCGCGCCGAACTGGCGGTGATGAAGCTCCGCAAGCAGGAACTCGACCAGAAATATACGCAGTTCTCGCCCGTGGGCTCGACCCTGAAACGCAAGGGACGCGAAATCAACTTCTCGGAACAGTCTTACCTCTCGATCCTCACGGCGCTCAATACGGCCCGCCTGCGCCAGAAGAACCTGCAGATGACTTCGGCGACGCTGAAGATCATCAACGCCCCGGTGCTTCCCCTGGAGGCTGAACCGAGCAAACGCAAGATGATGGTTGCCGCAGCAGGCCTCGCCACGCTCCTGTTCGTACTGGGATTCTTCATCCTGCTCGAACTGCTCGACCGCACGCTGCGTGACAAAGTCCGCGCCGAGCGCATCACCAAGGGGCGGGTCATCGGGGCCTTTCCCGGCAAAGCCTATTTCGGGCAACGGAGGTTTACCAAGCAATACCGCGAGATCGCATCCCGCTATATCGGCAATGCGGCAGTCAACTATTTCGACCCGGCCAAACAGCCCAACGTACTCAATATCCTGAGCACCGAGCGCGGGGACGGAAAGAGCCTGATCGCCGAACACTTGGCGGCATTCTTCCGCGAAGCGAACATGAAAGTCCGCATCGTATCGTGGAACAAGGATTTCGACATCGAACGCAAAGAGTACCTGCTGGCCGAGAAACTCGGGGATTTCGTGCACGACACCCCGGGCGAAGTTCCCCTCGCCGAGGCCGACGTAGTGCTGGTGGAATACCCGCCCTTCGCCACGAGCTCCGTCCCGAAGGAGTTGCTGCGCCATGCGGCGCTGAGCATCGTCATCGCCCCGGCGAACCGCACGTGGAAAGACACCGACCAGCTACTTTTCGAGAAGGCCGAAAAACTCTCGGGACGCACCCCCGTCGTCCTCTGCCTCAACTGTGCGGGGCGCGACGTGGTGCAAACCTTCACGGGCCTGATGCCCCCTTACAGCCGTCTTCGCAGGCTGGGGTATCAGATCAGCCAGTTCGGATTCACGGCCGTCAAATAAACTGCGGCACGTCATGGAACACTACGGCAGCATAACCACCCCGGTCAGCGTGCCCCGGCTCATCGTCGGGGCAATGCTTGCCGCCGGCGTGGCCGTGCTCATCATGGCGTTCACCAAATACGGGTTGCTCGCCGGCCTGGCCGTCTCGGTGATCCCGGCTGCACTGTGCATCCTGTGGGTCACGCTGCGCAACCCCGCCATATCGATGCTCGGGCTGTTCGTGGTCAACTATTTCATCATGACGCTCACGCGTTATGCCTACGACCTGCCGTTCGGGATGATCCTCGACGCACTGATCTTCTACAACTTCCTGATAATAACGCTGCAAGCCCTGATGCGTCCCATCGAATGGAAGCGAGCCAGCTCGGGACTGACCGTTGTGGCGGCGATCTGGATGGCCTATTGCATCCTCGAAATAGTGAACCCGGAGTCGGTCTCGGTCGCGGGATGGTTCTCGTCGGTGCGGTCGATCGCGTTTTATTTCTTCTTTATCGTCGTGCTCACGCAGCTCACGATGACCGAGTACAAATACCTGAAATACATGCTCGCCGTTTGGTCGGTGCTGACACTGATCGCCGTCGGGAAAGCCTGCATGCAGAAATTCTTCGGCTTTAACGCCGCGGAGAACTACTGGCTGTTCGTGCTGGGCGGCCGTTCGACACACATCATCCACAGCGGCGTGCGTTACTTCTCGTTCTTCAGCGACGCGGCCAATTTCGGCGGCTCGATGGGGCTGTCGATGGTCGTATTCTCGATTTCGGCACTCTACTACCGCAACTCGTGGATGAAGCTCTACCTGCTGCTCGTGGCGGCCGCGGCATGCTACGGCATGCTGATCTCGGGAACCCGCAGCGCACTGGCCGTACCGTTCGTGGGCTACTCGGCCTTCATCATGATGTCGCGCAACATCAAGATGATCGGCGCGGGTGTTTTCCTGATCATCGCAGCCTTCATATTCCTGAAATTCACCACCATCGGACAGGGAAACAGCATTATCCGGCGTGCCCGCAGCGCCTTCAACACAAACGACCCCTCGTTCCAGGTGCGCCTGGCAAACCAGGCCAAACTGCGCGAACTGATGGCTGACAAGCCTTTCGGCGCCGGACTGGGACACGGCGGCGGCAAGGCCAAGACCTTCGCCCCGAATGCGGCATTGTCGCAGATTCCGACCGACTCGTGGTTCGTGATGGTCTGGGTCGAAACGGGCGTCGTCGGCATCCTGCTGCACATCGGCATCCTGCTCTACATACTGGCGCGTGGCGCCTACCTGGTGATCTTCAAACTGCGGAACACCCAGTTGAGGGGATTCACGGCGGCGCTTACGGCGGGAATCTCGGGTATCGTGGTCATGGCCTATGCCAATGAAATTCTGGGACAGATCCCCACGGGCGCCATCCTCTACATGAGCATGGGTTTCATCTTCCTCGCGCCGCGTTTCGACCGCGAACTGGCGCGCAAGGAGATACTGGACAGGGCGATGTCCGCACAACGGCCGCACGCAAGGGAAAATTACGAATAGCATGAAACCGCTGATTTCGGTCATATCGGTCAACTACAACGGCTACGCGCTTACCTGTGCCATGGTCGAATCGCTGCGGCGGCACGTCACCGCGCCGCTGGAGATCATCGTGGTGGACAACGGCTCCGCCCGCGACGAGGCGGCCATGCTGCGCGAACGCTACCCGGAAATCAAAGCGCTGCGCAGCGAGCGGAACCTGGGATTCGCCGGAGGCAACAACCTGGGGTTCGCAGCCGCGACAGGCGATTACCTGCTGTTGCTCAACAACGACACCGAGGTCGAAGACGACACGCTGCACTACCTCTGCGAAACCCTGGCGGGCAACCCCGCGATCGGCGCCGTATGCCCGAAGATCCGGTTTTTCGCTCCCCCGCGGCATATCCAGTTCGCCGGATATACGCCCCTGACACACGTCACGTTGCGCAACGCGCTCATCGGCTTCGGGATGCCCGACGACGGGTCGTTCGACACGCCGCGCGACACGCCCTACGCCCACGGCGCGGCGATGATGGTACGGCGCGAAGTACCCCGAAAAGCCGGGCCGATGCCCGACATCTA
>ENA-ORKV01002402-ORKV01002402.1-human-gut-metagenome-genome-assembly--contig:-NODE-2402-length-11224-cov-4.446667_pt1 | contig 11224 bp, 10 predicted proteins | sample MGYA00243058_ERZ508805 | MGnify/ENA primary metagenome ERZ508805 (study PRJEB26277, sample SAMN04329770) | human gut metagenome | biome: human-associated habitat | host: Homo sapiens | place: USA... | reverse complement strand
GTAAACAAAAGTGTTGAGGTTTCCAATAAAGGAATGACATGCAGTTTAAAAATTAAGAAACTATCAAGAACAGAAAAAAAAGTATATACTGGTCCAACAGAATGGACATTTGATTATACAGGGAGTGAACAAACATTTGTGGTTCCAGTAACAGGGGTATATAAATTAGAAACTTGGGGAGCTCAAGGGGGAAATTCAAATTCCGAATATATTGGAGGATATGGTGGGTACTCTGCTGGTTATGTGAATTTAACAACAACAGATAGCTTATATATAAATGTTGGTGGTAAGGGTGAAACAAATTCGACACCTTATTCATCAATAGGAGCTAAAGGTGGATATAACGGAGGAGGAACATCTAATGGTTGTACATCAGGAAATCATTTATATGGAGCCGGAGGTGGAGCAACTCATATTGCTTTAAAATCTGGGCTCCTAGATTCATTGGAAAATAATAAAGGAGATATATTAATTGTTTCTGGAGGTGGCGGAGGCGGAAGATGGCAAGAAAATTATGAGGCTTCCAGAGGTAAAGGTGGTTCTGGAGGAGGAATCGTTGGTGTAACAGGGGAACAACTTGGAACTAACGTAACATATGCAACTGGAGGAACACAAACATCAGGAGGAGATATAATTTATGTTTCGGGAACTACTATAGAGGCCGCTACAACAACTTACAAATTAAGATACAGCAAAGGTTTTTTTGGTAAAGGTGCAACAACAACCGGAGTATCAGCAGGCGGGGGTGGATATTATGGAGGAGCTGGTACAATAGCAGCAGGTGGAGGAGGTTCTGGTTATATAGGAAACCCACTTTTAACTGAAAAAAGTATGTATTGTTATAATTGTCAAGAATCAACTGAAGAATCTACTAAAACCATCTCAACTACATGTACGAGTGCAACTCCAACTGAAAATTGTGCAAAATCTGGTAATGGTTATGCACGTATAACTTTAATAAAATAAATATCAATTACGTATAGTCTTGCATATTAATGCAAAAAGTCTTGCTTAAAGATATTTTAAATGATATATTATATATGACGTTTAAGTGGGCAGAAAAATCCCACTTTTGTTATTGTTTGGAGGAATGTATGGATTCAATTTTAAAAAATATCAGGGGCTTAATTGAACCTGAAATGAAAAAACTAGATATTATTGTTGATGATATTACTTGGGAAAATATAAATAATCAAAATAATTTATGTATTACTCTTGATAGAGTTACACCACTTGATATTGATGCAATAGTAGAAGCAACTAATATAATTAATCCTATATTAGATAAAGCAGATTTAATTAAAGATGAATATATCTTAGATATTTCAAGTAAAGAAAGAGGTTAAAAAATGAATGGTAAAGAATTTATTAAAGCATTAAAAAATATTATTGAAGAAAAAAATATTAATGAAGATATTGTATATGATGCAATGGAACAAGGTTTAATTACTGCTTATAAAAAAAATTATAATTCTAAAACAAATGTTAAAGTAGTAATAGATAAAAAAACTGGAGAATTTAAAGTAATTCGTTATTATGTTGTAGTTCCTGAATATATTGAAGGAGATGAAACAACTGATGAAGAAGGAAATGTAGTATATTTACCTCCAGAAATTAATGAAGATGCTCAACTTCTACTTGAAGAAGCAAGAGAAATAGTTCCAGATATCAATGTTGGAGAAACTATTGAAGAAGAAGTTACTCCACATGACTTTGGTCGTGTTGCTGCTCAAGTATGTAAACAAGTTGTTACTCAAAAAATAAGAGAAGCTGAAAGAAATTCTATTATAGAAGAATTTGCTGATAAACAAGATGAACTAGCTGTAGGGATTCTTGCAATGGAAGATGCTAAAAACTATTATGTTGATTTAGGAAGAACTAGAGGTATTTTACCAAAATCAGAAATGATTCCTGGAGAAATAGTTAAAATGGGTTCATCTATTAAAGTTTATATTTCTAAAGTTGAATCTACTAATAAAGGACCTTTAGTTTTATGTACAAGAAAACATTATGGATTTGTTAAAAGATTATTTGAATCAGTTATTCCTGAACTTCAAGATGGAACAATTGAAATTCATGCAGTTGCAAGAGAAGCAGGAATTCGTAGTAAAGTTGCTGTATCATCAACAAATGAAAGAATTGACGCTATTGGAACTTGTATTGGTGAACGTGGTTCAAGAATTGCAAGTATTTTATCTGAGCTTAATGGAGAAAAGATTGATTTGGTTCTTTGGAGTGAGAATGATGAAGAATTTATCAAGAATGCTTTAAGTCCAGCTAAAGATGTAATTGTTAGCATTATAGATAATGAAAAAGAAAGAGTTGCTCTTGCCATTGTTAATGATGAAAACTTAAGTTTAGCAATTGGTAAAAAAGGTGTTAATATCCGTTTAGCTAGTAAATTAACTAAATATAAAATTAATGTTAAAACATTTGCTCAAGTACAAGAAGAAGGAAATAAATAATGAAAAAAATACCAATGCGTATGTGTATTGTAACTAGAGAAAGATTTCCTAAAATGGAACTTTTAAGAATAGTTAAAACAGAAGATGGTATAATAGTTGATAAAACTGGTAAAGTAAATGGGCATGGTTGTTATATAAAACGTGATATTGATGTATTAAATAAAGCTCGTAAGAATAAAATATTAAATAAGGTATTTGAATGTAATGTAGACGATAGCATTTATGATGAAATTGAAAAAAACATAAATTAGAAAAAGAGGTGGATGAATATGATGAGTGTTCAAGATTATGCAGAAGAAATGAATTTTACTGTTCAAGATGTATTAAATAAATGTAAAGAATTAGGTTTTAAAATTAATTCTAAAGATGATATGTTAGATGATGAAGCAATAATTATGCTTGATAATTGTATGAACTTAATTGATACAAATACTGAGCTTGATTTTGAAGAAGCTGATACTCTTGATGATGTAATTGAAGATATTATGGATTACGATAATATTAAATCTATAAATGACTCACATACTGTATCTAAAGAAAAAGTAAAAAAACAAAAAGATAAGGAATCATCAAATAAAGATTATGCTTTTAAAAAGAAACAAATGTACAAGAATAAAGAAAAGTTAACTAGTAATACTAGTTCAAATGATGATTCAATTGTTTTATATAAAGAAAATATGACAGTTGGGGATTTAGCTAATTCTTTAGGTGTAAGTGGTGCTGAATTAGTTTCAAAGTTAATTGGTTTAGGTCTTCTTTTAAGTTTAACTCAATCAATTGATTTCGATACAGCTTTAATAGTTGCATCTGAATATAAAAAGACATTGAAAAAAGAAGAAACACAAGATATAACTAATTTTGAAAATTATGAAATTATAGAAGATGAAGAAAATTTAGTAAAACGTCCTCCAGTTATAACTATTATGGGACATGTTGATCATGGTAAAACTACTTTACTTGATTACATTAGAAATTCACATGTTGTAGATGGAGAAGCAGGTGGAATTACTCAAGCAATTGGAGCATATCAAATAGATTATAATGGGGAAAAACTTACATTTATTGATACTCCAGGTCATGCGGCATTTACTGAGATGCGTGCAAGAGGAGCAAGTGTAACAGATATAGTTATTATAATTGTTTCTGCAGAAGATGGTGTTATGCCTCAAACAAAAGAAGCAATAGATCATGCTTTAGCTGCAAATGTTCCAATAGTTGTTGCTGTAAATAAAATTGATAGACCTAATGCTAATCCAGATAAAGTTATGACAGAAATGGCTGAGATAAATATTACTCCAGAAGAATGGGGTGGAGAATATCCATTTGTTAAAATCAGTGCTAAAACTGGTGAAGGTGTAGATAAACTTCTTGAAACAATTTTAGCTATAGCTGAAGTTAATGAATTAAAAGCTAATCCAAATAGATATGCAAGTGGAACTGTAATTGAATCAAGAATAGATAAAAATTTAGGTGGAGTTGCAACTATTTTAATTCAAAATGGTACTTTACGTTTAGGAGATCCACTTGTTGTTGGTACTACTCATGGTAGAGTTAGAACTTTAAAAAATGATTTAGGCAAAGATATAGTTGATGCAGGTCCATCAACTCCAGTAGAAATAACTGGTCTTTCTGATAATCCAAGTGCTGGTGATAAATTTATGGCATTTGAATCTGAAAAAGAAGCAAGAGAAATTGCTGAAAAGAGAAAAATTCAAGCTAAAGAACAAACTATTAGACCAAAAGCTTTATCTTTAGAAGAATTATTTGCTAATATTCAATCTGGTATAAAAGAAATTAATGTTGTTTTAAAATGTGATGTTAGAGGATCAGAAGAAGCAGTTAAGAATTCTTTAGAAAAAATTGATGTTGAAGGAGTAAAAATAAAAGTAATCAGAAGTGGTATTGGTACTATTACTGAAAGCGATATTATTTTAGCTCAAGCAAGTAATGCTATTGTTATTGGATTTAATGTTGTACCAAGTAATAAAACTCGTGAAGTTGCTAAAGAATATAGTGTTGATATGAGACTATATACAATTATCTATAAATTAGTTGAAGATATGGAAGCAGCAATGAAAGGTATGTTAGATCCTGAATATGAAGAAGTTACGACTGGATCTGCTGAAGTAAGACAATTATTTAAATTCTCTAAAGTTGGAACTATTGCTGGTTCTTATGTTACTAGTGGAGTTATTAAAAATGGTAGTTCAGTTCGTGTAATCAGAGATGGTGTAATTATCTATGATGGTAAAGTATCAAGTGTTCAAAGAGGTAAAGATTCTGTTAAAGAAGTTAAAAATGGATTTGAATGTGGTATCACTATTGAAGGTTATAATGATATAAAAGAAGGAGACGTTTTTGAAACTTATGAAAACGTTGAAATAAAAAGAGGATAAAAATGAATCAAATAAAGTTAAAAAAAATTGGTGCTCATATTGCTAATGAACTTAGTAGTATTTGTCTATTAGAAGCTCATGATTCAATTTTAAAAAATATTAATATAACTGGATGTGATGTAACAAGTGATTTATCATTTGCATATATTTATTTCACAACTCATTTAGATAAAGATCCAAAAGAGTTAGAGAGAGAACTTAATGATGACACTGCAGGTTATTTAAGAACTAAACTAGCAAACACAATTGAAATAAGACATACTCCAAAATTAATATTTAAATATGATAATTCAATTGAATATGGTATGAATATAGAACATATCATAAAAGAAATACATGAAAAGGATAGTGAATAAGACTATTCTTTTTTTTGAAATATAAAAATCTACAAAAATTAAAAAATTTTGAAAACTTTGTGTAACCCCTCCAAAATGACTAGAAATTTGGGGGAGGGTATGATATACTAAAAATGAAAAAAATAGAGGAGTTGTGAACAATGAAAAGAAAATCGATTATAGCGGTTACTATACTATTATTAGCGATAGGGTTTGCAGCTATATCAACAACATTAATAATTAATGGAAGTACGAAAGTAGGAGAAAATACAGATGATTTTAGTGTTATTTTCACTAAAGCAACATTAGATGGACAAGACGTATATGCAAATGTAATAGATGATACAAAAAAGATAATTACATTTGAAACAAGTGATTTAAAAACATTAAATCAAACATCAGTACTAAATTATGAAGTAACAAATAATTCAGCAAACTATGATGCTGAAGTGCAAGTAAATTGTAAAACAAAAGAAAATACAACAGCAAAATATACAAGTATAAAAAATGAACTTGAAAATAATGCAACAGTTATAAAAGCAAAAGAAACACTAAATGGAACATTAACAGTAACCTTAAACAAGGTAGCTACAGAAGAAGTAAGAGAAGAGTATGTATGTACACTTACACTTAATGCAGTAGAAAGAGATACTATTGGTGTAGAGCCAACTTTATACGACTTAATAAGATCTAAAGCGGATACAACAACAGTAATAGATTATAAAGTGCGTTCAGGAGTAAGTGGAACAAATGGAATATATACAACTACTGCAACAGCTGGAAATGTACCAGTATATTATTATAGAGGAGATGCCGATAAAGTAAATAATAATATCATATTTAATAATATGTGTTGGAAAATAATAAGAACAACTGAAAACAATGGAGTAAAAATAATCTATAATGGTACACCTGTAGATGGTAAATGTGAAACTCAAACAGGAGATGCTACTCAAATTGGAAAAAGTAAATTTAATGAAATACAAGATGATAATGCATATGTAGGATATATGTATGGAACAGCAGGAAGTAGCACATATGAAGAAACTCATGCTAATACAAATGAATCAACAATAAAGAAATATATAGATAATTGGTATAGTCAAAATTTTGATGAAACAGCAAGCACAAAATTAGAAGATACAGTATTCTGTAATGATAGAAGTACAAAGGCATATGATGCAAATACAATAGGTGATACCTCTATGTCATCTTATGGAGCTTTGGGATATGGAAAAAATAGAACATTGTATGGAGCAGCGCATAGAACATCATTATTATCAAAAAATCCAAATCCAAGTTTAGTATGCGCAAATACCAATGACAAATTTACGATTAATAGTAAACATGGTAATGGAAAATTAACATATCCAGTTGGATTAATAACATCAGATGAAGTGGTATTAGCTGGGTTCAATACATATTATTCAAATCCAAATGATTTTCAAAATATAACAAATTATTTATATACAAATAGTGATTATTGGAACTACTCTCCTGTGAGACTATTTGCTACTGGCTACGCATATGTTGGCTATGTCGCTGGTAGTACAGGTGGTCTGAGTGATATCAATGTGACTTACGCTGCTGGCGTTCGCCCAGTAGTTTCTCTTAAATCAGGAACTCTTATAACTGGTGAAGGTACAACTACAAATCCATATGCAGTAAAATAAATTGAATAATTCTAAGGATAACTTCGGTTATCCTTTTTTGTTTTACATTTTAGATTAATATTGATATATTTATATTAGGAGAGTGAGTTATGAAAAAGGAAAGTATTTATTATTTCATCCATTGTTTTAGCAGTATTAATTATCATTTCGTTATTTTTGATATTAAATAAAAATAATAAAAAAGAAGAGAAAACCGATATTGTTTCCACTATTATATTGGATATTAATCCAAGTATAAAATTGAATCTTGATAAAGAAGATACCGTTTTTGATGCTATTGCTTTAAATGAAGAAGCAACAGAAATTGTTGAATATTTAAATGGCAAAGATATAAAAACAGCAATTGAAACCATAAATAGTAGATTAATTGAAAAAGAATTTATAAAAGATGACACAATTATTTTATTAAATGTTGAAGGCAAATTTTCTTCTTCAGATGTATTAAATCTTATAAACGAAGATCTTAAGACAAAGAACAAAGAACAAAGAACAAAGAAATACAAATAATTGAAACTAAAGCAACTGAGTCTTCAAAACAAATAAGTGACGAATATAATATCTCAGTTAGTAAAGCAGCTTATATAGAAAGCATAATTGAAAAAAATCCTGAATTAAAAATTGAAGATTTAAAAGATAAAAGTATAACTGAAATTACAAATTTAAAAGAAAACAAAAAAGAAGAAACAACTCAAACAACTACGGCAATAACAAATCCTACAGTGAAAACTACTAAGAAGACTACTGTTAAAACAACAGTATCTATTCCAAGTAATCCAACAGATACAAGTGGTGTTTGGTGTACATATAATAAGAATAAACCAGCAGCATCTAAATTTGATTATCCTGCTGATATTGGTCTTAATAAAGCAAGAGAATATGCTTTATCGGCGATTAACTCAAGTTCACTAGGACTTAAAGGAAATACACTTTCTCGTGTTGATGATAAGCGTAGTTCTTATTGCCTTTCATATAAATTTATGGGTTATAACGATGATAATAAATACTATGTTACTATTGACTCTGTTACAGGTAGTGTCATTGAAAAAAGTGTTGTTCCAATGGATAAACCTAAGATTACTGAAGAAGAAGCTAAAACTATAGGTATAAATAGATTTGGAATTGATCCTAATGCTTGTGATTTTGTTCAAGCATATCTTGATATGAACAATGGAAAACTTAGATACACTTTTGCAGCTCGATGCTCAGGTACTCAATATGATTTAGAAATAGATGCTATTACAGGAGCAGTTTCAAAGGAAAGGACTTGGACTTAGTTGTTATATTTAAAGAGTTTCAAGCGCTATAAAAAATTATAACAGTAGAAAAGCGGGCTAAAATAGTCCGCTTATTTTTAAATTATCATCAATTTTCATACTCATTGCATTTGGATGTTTAGGAAGACCAGGCATATCAATAATACTTCCTAGAAAACAAACAATAAATCCAGCACCACTTTTTAATTCCAATTTTTGTACTGTTACATCATAATCAGTTGGATTTCCAAGTTTTTTAGGATCATCACTAAAAGAATATTGGGTTTTAGCTATGCATATTGGTAAGCCGTTAAATCCTAAATTTTCTATACTTTTTATATTTGCAAGTGCTTCATCCGTATAAATAACATTTTTTGCGTGATAAATATTCTTACAAATAATCTCAATTTTATTTTGAATAGAATCATTTAAATCATATAAAAATTTAAAAGATGATGGATTTTTAGTTAATTCAATTATTTTTTTAGCAACTTCTATTGCACCAGAACTTCCGTCTTTATAAGCATCGCTTATTTCAAAAGGAATATCTTTTTTCAAAACAAATTCCTTTACGATATCAATTTCTTCTAAAGTATCAGTATCAAAACGATTTAAAACGACAAGAATATTATTTGTAAACTTTTTTAAATTATTAATATGAGTTTCAAGATTGCATAAGCCTGCATTTAAAAATTTATGATCTTGAGTAAGAATATTCTTTTCTTCACAATAGCCATTATGTTTTAAAGCTTTTATTGTACAATTTAATATAACTAAATCAAGTTTTAATCCTAAACGACACTTTATATCAAAAAACTTTTCAGCACCTAAATCTGATCCAAAACCAGCCTCAGTAATAACATAATCACATAGTGAAATAGCAGTGTTAGTTGCAATATATGAATTACTTCCATGAGCAATATTTGCAAAAGGGCCACCATGAATAATTACCGGATTGTTTTCAAGAGACTGAACTAGATTAGGTTTCATTGCATCTTTTAAAAGAATCATCATGCTATCAGTTGCCTTTAAATCTCGAGCATAAATAGGAGAGTTGTCATATGTGTAACCAATTAAAATAGAATCAAGACGTTTTCTTAAATCAGCCATATCTTTGGCTAAACATAGTATTGCCGTAATTTCACTTGCAGCTGTAATGCAAAAATGTTCTTTACGAGTATCTAAGGATATCCTTCTTAAAGCCCGATCATTCATATCAAGAGTTCTATGAAAGCAAATAGAGTTTGGATCAATTTTAAGTTCATTACCATGATATATGTGATTGTCAATAAGTGCACATAATAAATTGTTACAAGATGTTATTGCATGTATATCACCTGTAAAGTGTAAGTTTATATCCTCCATAGGAACAACTTGAGATTTTCCGCCTCCTGTAGCACCACCTTTCATCCCAAAGGTAGGACCTAGAGATGGTTCTCTTAAAACAGCAATACTATTTTTACCAATTTTTCTTAGAGCATCATTTATTCCAATTGACAAAGTAGTTTTTCCCTCACCATACGGAGTAGGATGTATCGATGTTACTAGAATTAGTTTACCATTATGGGTTTTATCTATTTTTTCATAAGCAATTTTTGCTTTATAATTCCCATAATTTTCAATTTTATCTTCAATACCAATAGACTTCGCAACATCTTTAATTGGTTTCATCTTGCATGATGAAGCTATTTCGATATCTGTCATATGTATCACCTCTAAGATTAATTATAGCATATATAAAGGAAGATATTTTGTATTCGACACAAATATACAATAATTGCTAATTTAATAAAATATGGTAAAATAAGGATTAAGGAGAACCAATATGAAAGAAAGAGTTGCTCATTTAAATTCTACTGTATGTTGTTTGAAAAAGAATAATAATGTCTTAATGATTAAATTTTTTAAAAAATGGGGGCAAGTTTTTGCGCCACCTGGAGGAAAATTTGAAACCGGAGAAACTCCTTTAGATTGTATTATAAGAGAATATAAAGAAGAAACAGGATTAACTTTGATAAACCCAAAACTTCAAGGTATATCATATTGGAAGGATACTGCAGAAGGAATTATATTTGTATATATTGCTGAAAATTTTGAAGGTACTTTGGATGAAACATCAGAAGAAGGAATACTAGAGTGGGTAAAGATAGATGATCTATTATCAATAAAGCAATTTGATCAAAACGAAAAATTTACTCCTTATTTATTCAAAGATAAACTATTTGAAGGTAAATTTTTGCTTGATGATAAGTGTAAAGTAGTTAGTTATGAAATAAGAAATATGTAGGTGATTAAATGAAAATAACAGATTTACAAAATTTTATTAAAGAAAGTGGTATGCAAATGAAAACAATAATGGTTGATATGGACGACGTTTTAACAAACGGCAATTTTTCTAAAATACTAGAAAACTATCTTGGATATAAACCGGAATATGATAATATAAAAAATTATTATATACAAGATATATTAGGAGATAAAAAAGATGACTTTTTTAATAAGTTTAAGGATATGAATTTATATGAAAACGCCGCTTTATTTCAAGACTGCTATGATGTATTAAAACATCTTAGTGAAAGATATAAAATTTATATATGCACAGATTATATATGGCGAGAAATCATAGAATATGCTGGAAATAATTTAAAAAACAAGTATAACTTTTTATATAAAGTATTGGATTTCATACCGCCTCAAAACTATATTTTTACTGCTGATAAATCTATTATTAACTGTGATATTAAAATAGATGACAAAATAAAAAATATAGAAGGTGCTAAAACAAAATTATTATTTACAGCATGGCATAATAAAGAATTATCTGATGAAGAATTAAAATTAGAAAATATTATTAGAGTTAATAATTGGAAAGAAATAGAAGAGATATTATTAAGTGATTGTAAAGATTAATAATTTATTATATGAAGAAAGCAATTATGGAAAGAAAATACACGATTGAATTTTATAATCATACAAAAAAGATTTTGAAGATATTGGTCTTAGAAATGCAAGATTAAATTTTAGACAAGTTGATAAAGGACATATAATGGAAAATATTATACATAACGAATTACTTCGTAGAGGATATAATGTTGATGTTGG
>ENA-ORKV01002401-ORKV01002401.1-human-gut-metagenome-genome-assembly--contig:-NODE-2401-length-11224-cov-12.518077_pt1 | contig 11224 bp, 10 predicted proteins | sample MGYA00243058_ERZ508805 | MGnify/ENA primary metagenome ERZ508805 (study PRJEB26277, sample SAMN04329770) | human gut metagenome | biome: human-associated habitat | host: Homo sapiens | place: USA... | reverse complement strand
AAAATAAGGAATATAAGAAAAGATTATCTACATAAAGTTTCACATGAGATTATCAGCGAAAACCAAGTGATAGTTTCAGAGAATTTACAGATAAAAAACATGGTAAAAAATCATCATCTGGCAAAAGCCATAAGTGATGTATCATGGTATGAGCTGACAAGACAGTTAGAGTATAAGGCAAAATGGAATGGCAGGAAATACATCAAAATAGATACATTTTATGCTAGTAGTCAATTATGTTCTGTTTGCGGGTATCAGAATCCAGATACAAAAGATTTGTCTGTGAGGATATGGATATGTCCGAAATGCGGGGCAGAACATGACAGGGATATCAATGCCGCGAAAAATATACTGACAGAAGGATTAAGACAAATAGCATAAAGAAATATATAGGGCAGGGATTGCCCAAATTAACGCCTGTGGAGATAGTAGGTTACGAGGTCGACGAAGCAGGAAGCCCATTGGCTTAAGACAATGGGTAGTTCACCTTATTTCGGATATTACGTCACAGACAAATCTGCTGTCACTTAACGCATCAATCGAAGCGGCAAGGGCAGGACAGGCAGGCAGAGACTTTGCTGTTGTTGCCTCAGATATAAAACAGCTCGCAGATCAGAGCAGTCAGGGAGCAGATTCGATTAAGAATATTGCAGACAACATTCTTGAGAAATCCAATCGGTCCGTGATCCTGACAGGCAGAATGAAGGAGCTTGCCGAGCAGGAGCAGACAGACATAGGAAATGCAAAGGAAAGCTTCGATATACTGAACCGTATAATAGAAGAAAATGCTGCTATTGCACAGACGGTTATGGACAAAACAAAGAATCTTGAAGCTCTTAAGCTTGATATTATAAACAGTGTGTCTGAGCTCAGCGCTATAAGCGAAGAAAATGCTGCCAGCAATGAGGAGGTAACTGCAAGAGTTACGGAGATTGCAGAGTCAGTTAACAGAATCTCAGAGGATACCCAGACTGTAAGGAAGGTATCATCTGACATGAAAGAACTGATGGATTATTTTAAGTAGTTGTGTACATATGCGATACCGGAGCTGTTGCCGTGCTTCTTACAAAGGTTGTGATATGCATAAATATAATACGTTATACATGCTAAGTTTATATCACATGTTTTGACCCCAACATCTGAATCGTCTGTGGGGAGCTGTAACATTGCAAAAGATGAAAAAGAAGTTATAATAGACATATGAGGAGGGCGCCGGATGATGGAATATAAAGATAATGATTTCGGTAATCTTATAAAGAGTATCAGAAATAAGAATAAAATCAATGCGGAAACACTGGTCAGGGGTATTTGCTCGGTGAAGGTTCTGAATAATATAGAGAGCGGGAAAACATTTCCCGGTTATCTTTTGAGGAATTTTCTGATTGACAGGCTCGGACTTGCGAGAGAGTGGTTTGAGAATATGCTCACGGTAGGTGAGTATGAGGAGTGGCAGTGCAGGAGAAGGATAATCAGTCAGCTCAGGAAGAAAGAATACATGAGTGCGGATGCGCTGGTTGAAGAATACAGGAAAAAATATATTGCCGGAGACATAGCAGCTATAGATGGTATATATGCACAGAAACTTGATGAAAATGAAGCGGATGAAAAGCTGAGGCTGCAGTTTTATTATACCGTGAAGGGGATGTGTGGTAAAGATGGAGAGGAGCCCTATTATGAGCTGGCAGCCGCATTGACATCTAAAGCATACCATGGTGGGATAATTGATGAGAGTATTCTTTCAAGATATAAGCTGTCGATTGGAGAGCTTAACCTTTATTTGGAAGCCGTGTGGCATAGTAAAGCTGCAGGAAATAAAGAGAAGGTTATCAATGCACTGATAGCCTGCCTGGACACGCATTATTACGATATCAAAACGAAAGTAAAAATATTTCCCAAACTGGCGGTTTATTATTGCAGATTAAATGAAAATACGACGGATTTAAATGTACTCAGGCGTATGCAGAAAATCTGTGATGAAGCCATAAGCCTTTTAAGAGCACAAAAGAGGGCTTATTATATAGTGGAACTTTTTAATATTTACTTATGTATTGCAGATAAGCTATGTGAAACTTTAAAGGATGATGGGCATGTCGGATTTCAAAAACAAGTGAAGTTCGATAAAAGAAGAATAAGGCAGTGGCTTGACGCGATGCTTAACGAGTACAGAATAAGAGAAGTCCCACTTACAATGCCGAATGATTTCTACATTTATCAGGAAGGAACGGCTTATTGTATTAATGATGTTATAAGGGCAAGACGAGATTTGTTAAGATTTAACAGAAAAGATTTATGTGACGGAATATGTGCCGAAAAAACTATTGAAAAGACTGAACAGCATAAAAGTAATCTGCAGTATGCCAATATGAAACTTATATATAACCGTCTCAATCTGCCATGTACTTATCAGTATGCATCGCTTATTGTGCCGGATATTATTACCCTTGAAAGGGAAGAAGAAATCAACCAGCTTGCAGGAAGAAATGAATTATCCGATGCGCTCGCAGCTATGGAAGAACTAAAAAAGGATGTACCAGGGTATTCATATAATATGCAGGAGCTTGGGTGGATAGAGCAGATTATATTAAACAATCGTTGGAAACTAACGCCACAGGATGCTGCAGACAGGGTAAAGACGCTTATAGAACTTACGGTTCCGTTAAAGTACATTGACAATTTCATAAATAACAGAAACCATGGACTTAGGAAAAATGAGCAGGTGAGTAAAAGAATCTATTTTACACGTACAGAGCTTGCTTGCATTGTATCACTTGCCGGATATTATGGTAAGTCAGGGCTCATGGAGAAAGCCATGGATTATATGGGACTGCTATATGAATATCTCACAAATAACGGAGAGAGTGATGACGTATATTGTATGGAGAGTGTATTTACAAGATTTATGACTCATTATACCAGTATGCTGGGAGATATAGGAAATTTTGAAGTCTCCGACAGACTTGCAGATGAGGCAGCAAAACGGATGCTTGAATTGTACCGGCCTGAGAAAATCTGGTGGCACAAATACAATAATCTATGGAATGATGAAACCAAGGAAAAAGACAAGGAGAAGTACAATTCGGTTCTGAGGGAATGTGCGGCATTGTGCGAAATATATGACGGAGAATCGGTTGCTAAAATTTTCACGAATAAGATAGTCAGCTCTTGCTAAGGATTCTTTCCCGAAAAGGGGGATGTTTTAAATTTAAACCAGATTATAGAATATATACAAATGAGAATCAATGGAGGAGCATACGGAATGAAGAACACAAAAAAGATATTTATCGGTGTTATGTTACTGCTGGCATCATTTTTTGTTATGGCGTGCGGGAACAAGGACGTAAAGCAGGGAAGTAATCAGACGGAAAAAGAAAGTACTGCAAATGAGGTATCGGAGGTTAAGAAATACACCGAAGGTATTAATATGTGCTCTATGTATTCCGGAACAAGCTATACCATAGGGGAGAGCGACGAGTTCACCATCGGAGGCCAGTCGGATTCGCATGATGACGTGTTTGCATTTCTGGCATATCGTAAGACTGATGATAAATATACCACGCTCATAGGTAGAATAGATTACACTGATTTAGCATCTGTGGATGGGGAGGGAGAATTTGGCGCGGTCGTTGACGAGGGAGAATTTCCCGAGGAACTTGTAAGCTATGTTGAGCTTGAGTTTTCAATGGATTATGCCATTAAGAGATTCTGTTTTGATGAGAATAATATATATGTCCTTGGATTTACGATGGTTGATGGAAAATTTGTTTATTCGTTATGGACATTTGAAAATGATGGAAGCCTTAAAGCGAATGTAAGTTTAGAAGGCGATAGTGAGATATATGATAATTGCGATAAGCTTGTCTGCTTCAAGGATGAAGGCACAGACTATATCGCATTGTGTTCTTTTTGGGATAAGAAAAGTTATATCACAGTATGCAGTACTGACGGTCAAGTTGTGGCACAGGAGGAGTACTCATATTATATACAGAACGTGTTCTGTGATGCAGATGGAAATCTTATGCTTGTAAGCAATTATGATGGCAGTGAGGATTATGATAAGCGTATAAGCAGATTGAAGTTGGAAAATGAAATTGATGATGCGGCATACATAACCGGTATAAAGCCATATATATCGGTGAAGGCTGTAGGAGACACAATGTACATGCAGAACAAGGACGGCGTGTATGTTATGGATGGTGCTGCCGGACAATACAACATGGTTATAAAGTGGGCCGATATCGGCATCGGCAATGCCGCTGATATTGTCAGAATGAGTGAAGATGTCTATGTCAGTGCCGATGTAAGCATCAGTGATGACAGCAGAAGCATCACTCTTCTCCGTCTTGAAAAATCAGATGCAGAATATACCGGGATGCGAAAAGAGGTTGTTATAGGTGTCAGTGTGGAACCTGACGGTTATCTTCAGAATATGGTGAAGCAGTTTAACTCATCGCAGGGTATATATGAGGCAGTAATAAAAATCTATCCTTATTCATCCGACAGGACGCAGAAGCTTGGAACGGAGATGATTACAGGTAATGGACCAGACCTTATACAGCAGACGCTTTTTGATATCAGGGAATATGTATCTGTTGGCATGATAGACGACTTGCGTGATTATCTTGATGCTTCGGATAAATTGAGTGAGTCAATGCTTGTAGAGAGTGTGCTGGATGTGTGCAGCTACAATGGAAAGCTTGCTGTCATTCCGGCTGCGTTCGGAATATCCGCACTTCCCGGAAAGGCTCAATATGTAGGGGAGGATGAGACATGGACTTTTGACGAGTTCATGGAGTGTGTTGAAAGTAACCGAGGCTGTGCCATAGGCGGCATAGGTACATCGTATTCCACAGGTGAATATCTTGTGATGCTTGCATATATGTCTGACATCGGTAAATATGTTGATTGGCAGAGCTTCAAGGCGCATTTTGATAATGCTGAATTTGCAGAGCTGTTGGCGTATGCGGCAGAGTACAGAGTTGGTGATGGATATGATGTTTCAACTGATGATAAGCTCCGTGAAGCACTGACAAGCGGAGATAATATCGTATATGACATAAAAATCGGAAGCATGGCGGCGTATCAGACGATTGAGGAAACATTAGGGGATGATGCTGTATTCAAGGGATATCCGTACGAGAAAAATGAGCCGGTATACCATGCCGTTGTGAGTAATGGCTATGCAATTAACAGCATGAGTAAAAATAAAGATGGTGCATGGAAATTTATAGAATTTCTTGTAACGCAGGGATATTCTGATGGTATAAAGTATCAGAGCAAGCCGGATTCTGCCACGCAGTTCCCGGTTATGGTGGATAAGCTGGAGGCTGTTTTTGACAGCGCAATGGAAATAGAACCTGTATATGACGAGAATGGTGAGATTGTGTACGATGCTGACGGAAATGTGCGGCAGAAGGAAAAGGGGGCAATGAACGGACAGACTTACTACGCTGCCACGGCTGAGGATGTGGAGCATGTCAGGTATCTTATAGACCATATCGGTGCCATAAGCACAAGCAATGGGACAATCGATAATATTATTTATGAGGAACTTGACAGTCTCTTTGCAGGACAGAGCACACCGGAGATGGCGGCACAGCTTATACAGGACAGAGTTCAGCTGTATCTGGATGAGAAGCAGTAAGCTATAGGAGACGGTGTTTCGGGATAAATGTTATTAAAGCAGTGGCACTGGAATTCATATTCTAGTGCCACTTTTTCTATGGTATGAGGCTTTCACAGTATTATGTGTGAAAGCTTATTTCTGCCACAGGAAGAACTGTACATGGATTATCACAATGACAGACACGCCGTTTGGATTTCTTTTCAATGGCAATGTCTGGATGGTAAAATAGAATTGTCCAGAAACTAAATAACCATCCAGCTTCAAAGAGATATACTCATATGGTAAAACATAAGTAGCTCACTTTGGTAGAAGTTTTTGAAGATTGCCAAAATAAATACGGTCGTTGGATATATGCTAAGCTGGAGCTTGATGGAACCATGCAGATGTGGGTGGATACAAAAATTTATATGACTAAAAAACAAAACTTTACTTAATAAACTAACTGTAAGTGTAAATGGAGCATTCAATTTTTAGTCAACTGAATGCTCGGCAGAACTTATGCCCTGGTCAGAAACGCTTCCCGATTACTGTAAACAACTGAAGAGATAATCAAGACTTGCCACCTCTATCAGGTGGCGGTACTTTTTTGGGTAGGCGAGTTATTTACCTGATACTCCCAAAAGAGCCAATGGACTACAATTTCTCATAGTTCATCGGCTCTGTGACTGTGTGACAGGCTCTTTGATAATTATTTTCTCTTATTGTTCTTCCATATTTTGTATAACATTGGAAATAGGAAGTAAAACACATATAGCTACAAACCAACCTGGAAAATGTGGCATAATCTCAATCCTCCTTATCTTATACAAGATTGAATATAGCCACTGCAATGCAGATGGCAGCCACGATAAGTGATACAATAATTCGTAAAATAGAAAAACTATACAATTTTTCCGGATTTTGCGTGTCATAACGCACGGTAACGGTTGTTCCAATCTGTGACGCCATTGGTACTTGTATGCAGTTTTGGGACTGATACGTTCTTCCATCCACTTTATACGAAACGGTCGCCCATTTTGAATTACGAAATTTTGAGTTTTCTGGATTTATTGTTTTGAAAGAAATAATCGTACCGACAGTTTCTGCCGTTTTGTTTCCTTTAAAAAAAAATTGAATACAGTTTATCAATCCAAAACACAATGCTATCACAGCAATGACATAAAGAAAAATAGTATCTCTATCCATAGTCTCACCTTTCTTTATCACGCCAAGTCTGCTTTATCGTAAATATTTATAGACAAAGATGCTGATATTGCTAAAACCGCAAAACCAATAAGGACAACACCGCCATAAATAAGGTATGGCGAAAACATAGAGAGGAAGTTCAAGTTTAGATTTCCCGCTCTCATAAGCAGTGGCAGAATAAATGGCGAAGCCATAATAATCACTCCAAAGGCAAACTTTGTTTTTTCATATCCAAACTTATACTGTATTGGCAAATAAATACCAATAAAAACAGATACTATAAGAAACATAAATGCAAACAGCTTTATATCTGATGTTCCTAATCCGGGCATAAACAAGGTTTCAAGTTCAAAAACGATACAACAGATTGCATATATAGCCATGCAAAAAATGTATTTTGATGAAACTATCGCTTTCCGTGAAAATGGTGTGGCACATAGTAATGTCGTAGCTTTTGGAAATTGATACTCTTTTAGGGATACATATTGCAACAGCATGAAAACGCCAAAAATGACAGAAAGAATAAATCCAAAAACTCCTGTAAACTCCGGTGTCCGCCAACGCATGACAGGTGGGATAAGCGCAATAACTACAAGCATAATCAGCACATATTTTTTTACAATCAGAAAATCCTTTTTTAGTAGGGCGAACAACATCATTTTTCACCTCCGATATTTCCAAGCATAATATCCTCAATCGTCGGACGCTCAACTATGATGTTGGGAATATAAGACCGTACTTCGGATATTTGCTTTGTAATTCCTGTAAATCCAAAATCAGTTTCCGATATAGATAAAAAGAGCTTGCGAGTATCAGTTGTTAAAGCTTCTCTATCACCTTTGACAATCCGATATGTGTCAAGCAAGGTATCCTTTTCCTCTCGAAAGACGATACGCCCGTTATCAATCATAATGAGCATATCGGCAATCTTATCAAGGTCAGAAGTGATATGTGTCGAAAAGAAAACACCTTTGCCGCCATTTTCCATGTACTCAGTTAAGATTTTCAAAAGCTGCCCCCTAACTAAGGGGTCAAGTCCGCTTGTCGGTTCATCCATAATCAAAAGTTCTGCGTTATGAGAAAGAGCTAAAGCAAGAGCATACTTCATTCTCATACCTTTGGAAAGACTATTGATTTTTTGCTTCGGGTCAAGCGAAAACATATCCATGTACCGCTTAAAATCCTGTTCAGACCATGATGTGTACGCAGACGAAATAATTCCTTTCATTTCACCTAGCGAAAGTTCTTCGTAAAATCCCCCGCCGTCTAAAACTATACCAATACGGTTTTTGATTTCTCTTTCATTCTTATCCATATCAAGACCGAAAAACTGAATTTTGCCGGATAGCTTATTCGTCAGACCTAAAAGCGTCCGCAGCGTTGTTGTTTTACCTGCTCCATTGACACCAATAAAACCTGTGATACACCCCTCTGGCAAAGAGAATGTCACATCTTTCAAAGAAAAATCGCCATACGACTTATTTAAGCCGTTGACTGTCAAAATATCGTTCATTTTAATCCTCCTCGTAAAGAATATCCATCATGGAATTAAGTTCTTCCTTACTGATTTTCAGTGATTTTGCTGTTTGTATCATATCCACCATTTTTTGTTCTACAAGTCGTCGTTTGGAGTCACGGAGTAATTCAAGATTGCTTGTAGATACAAATGTCCCAATTCCTACTTGACTTACAATAAATCCCTCCTGTTCTAACTCCTCATATACCCGTCGGATTGTTAAGACACTCACTTTCAAATCATTAGCAAAAGCCCGAATAGAGGGAAGTGCGTCCCCTTCAACCAATTCTTCTTTTAATATGGCATCCTTAATCTGGTCTTTTATCTGTTGGTATAAGGGAGTGTCATAAGTATTTGAGATTAGTATTTTCACAAATCCCCTCGCCCCTTTCTTTTAGTGTGATGTAATTACATACACATTATAAACAACAGGCACATTATTGTCAATATAATACTGAAAACAAACAGATAGAAAGAATTACAGGGTTTTTCTTTACTCTCTTTTGGCAAAACGCGGCTTCCCGTCGTTGTAGATAACAAGGGATAAAACAGAAGGATTAAGACAAATAGCATAAAGAAATATATAGGGCAGGGATTGCCCAAATTAACGCCTGTGGAGATAGTAGGTTACGAGGTCGACGAAGCAGGAAGCCCATTGGCTTAAGACAATGGGTAGTTCACAACCCCTATTCCCAAACACCTAACATCTGTTCCCGAACTTTTTAGATACATGGAAGCAACTGCTTATTTTGTTATGTCCATTGTACGTGAAGCGTATAATAACGGATTGCATCTGAAGGATGTAGATTACTGTTGTCCTCCAGTAGTATTGGTTTACGAGGCGTGAGCGTTGCTCAAAAACTGACCGCTGCAGGTTCTCCTGCGGCGGTTTTCTCTTCGCTCAAATATACGCAAATCCGATTACCGAAAGTGTTGAATTGTTACCGATTGTGTTGTATAATGATGATGTCGAATTCGATAATACATTATTCTCAATTTGGAGGTTTGGTTATGTTTATTGAAGAACGCCATCAAAAAATTTCAGATACTATTAAAGCGAATGGTAAGATCACCATTGCTGAAATCACAAGTAAATACGGTATATCAGATGAGTCTGCACGCAGGGATCTGCGACTGCTCGAACAGAAAGGCATTTGCAAGAGAACTCACGGCGGTGCCATTTCGATAGGACAGGTGAGCGTAAGACCACCGGTTGATAGGAATTTTGATAATATGCCTATCTTTGATAACTACAGAGAAATTTCCCGTGTTGCTGCAGGAAAGATCCGTGAGAATGACACGGTATGTCTTACCGGTGGATCCTTTGGTCATATTATGGTTTCGTTTTTGCCTCGCGATATCCATTACACTGTAGTCGTGAATTCAGTTGATATTGGCAAGGAACTCAGAAGTTTTGAAAATATCGACGTATATATCGCCGGTGGTAAGATGCGGCAAAGCGGTTCACTGGTTGATAGTCTGGCCAACGAATTTGTAAGTAGATTGCATTTTGATCTTTGCTTTATTACCGGAGCCGGTCTGACAGCAGAGTTCGGTCTGTCCAACGGTACAGATGAAACGGCAACATTCCAACGCACAGTAATTAAAAACAGCCGTAGCAGGTGCCTTGTCATACCGAGTTCAAAGATTGGTGTAGATTCCTTTATTAAAGTGTGTGATGTAGATGCCTTTGATTCAATTATCACAGACTGGGATTGCGTTGAAGATCAGATTGCTGCCATCGAAGAGAGAGGCGTTGAGATAACGGTTGTTGAGGAGCCAAAATGAACCGTGAGCAAAAACTACGGAACCTGATCCTGGATAGATATACGAGCCTTCGCCAGTTTGCTATCGAGGCAGACATTCCGTATAGCACTCTTATGACCTTACTATCTCGTGATATTGGCGGGGCATCTTTTGATGTAATAATCAAGATTTGCAGAAAACTTGAGATAGACCCATTAGATTTTTATTCGGAAAATAATTCTTAAAAATGAACCTTTTGATGCCGGAACCCATCTGTATAAGTGAAACCGGTTTTAATCACTCATAGACAAGGAGGTGATGATGTGGATGAGTTTGAGAAATTGCTGGAAGCAGAACGAGTTTCCGTGGAACGGTTTGTGAGATTTCGGATGAGTTCTAAAGCGGATGCAGATGATGTACTGCAGGAGATATTCCTTACAGCATAGCAGAAGTTTCCTCAGCTGAAGAATAAGGACTCATTCAAAGCATGGATCATTAGCATCGCAAGAAACAAATGCAATGATTATTTCAGAAAGAAAGCGACTCAGTACGAAATTCCGAGGAATGAGAAATTGATAGATATTTGCAGACGAGGAAATAAATCATATTATGTAATAATTTAGTATTTCGAGTTTTCCTTCGAGTTATTTTAGAAAAAACTCGAAGGAAAACTCGGAGGATAACGCATATCATTGTATACCATCTGCTTTAGGCTGCTAATTTGCTGCTGAAAAGTGTAAAGCGGACATTCGCATCCCCCTTACCCACCGCTTAGTGCTCTACACACTTGAAGCGGGGGATTGCTTATTCTGCGTTCAAAACGATGTGAAAATAGTGATATTTGGCAAAGCAGATATGCCCGGAATGTAGGAAATATCAGCATTTGTAATATGCTGATAAAATATAAGGGAAGAGAATGAATTGTTAAAGAGAGTATTGATAGATAAATGTGTGGACTATAAGGGTTCACAGCCAAGGGTATGAGCCATTTGTGGTTCGTGCCCTTTTGTATTAATAATTGCCTTTTTAAAGATGTTTAAACTTGTCATAAAAAACAAAATGTGCTACGATTAAAAAGATTTAATTAATTGCAGTATAAAAGCAAAAGGAGAATACGCAGATGGCAAATGTAATTACAGACGAGACCATAGAGT
>ENA-ORKV01002392-ORKV01002392.1-human-gut-metagenome-genome-assembly--contig:-NODE-2392-length-11272-cov-2.884234_pt1 | contig 11272 bp, 12 predicted proteins | sample MGYA00243058_ERZ508805 | MGnify/ENA primary metagenome ERZ508805 (study PRJEB26277, sample SAMN04329770) | human gut metagenome | biome: human-associated habitat | host: Homo sapiens | place: USA... | reverse complement strand
AACAATAAAGTGGCTTGGGCATAACCAGCAGGCAAGTAGTCTCCTTCAAAAAAAAGATAATCAGTTTTTGAAGAATAGTATAATTTAGGAAAATCCCCAGACTTTATCTTGTTCAAGATTCGATCTCCAGTATGTAATCTATATTGTTTTGATTTATAAGTTATAAGAATTGTGTTTGAACTTTTATAGTTGCTTTTTTCCTCAAATCCATTATATGTGTAATCAGTAATAGGCTCCTGGGTCTTTTCTATATAGTTGCCGTATAAATGGCATAGATACAAAACAAGAGCAAGAGCTAATCCTGCGCAAAAAATGCTCTTAAATAATGTCTTAATCTTCATAGCTTACCTTTAAAATTATTGGTGGTTCTAATTTGCTATGCACAAAGTTACTTTTTTTTGACAAATACGTCAGGTCGGGATTAAATTACCTGTGTATCAGATTGCTTTTAACACTTTTATCACCTCATGAATACATTACTTTGAGCATTGTAGGTATAAGCATTGTTCATGGTGGGCTTGCATCCTTGCAAGACGGGTCGTCTGCTTTGCTTGTAACACGCCCAAAGAAGACTAAGAGATCGTATTATTTCTCTCTATAGAGATTAATATGACCATTGTTTTCCATAGATTTCTATATCATAAAAGTATTCATTCCATTCTTCATAGAAGTCAACTACTAACATATTTGTTAAACTCTTATCATAGAAAGTAATAAGTCCACTAGATTCATCTTGATAATGAAAATATACATTAAACATATCAATTCTGTCTAAAAGAGTTAAGCCGCATATATCAGAGTTTTTAATTGCCATGTAAACAATATCATTATATTTTAATTGAATATCTGATACTATCTTTTTTAATTTAGTTTTATCTTGAAAAGGTATTTGCTTAGCAGACCAAGCTAAATTGTTTTGCTCAAATAGCATGTTGTCGTTAATCATTTTAAAGATCATATCAGATTCTTCTAAACTCATTATTTTTATATTTTTTCCTATAACAAGTTTAGACAATTCTTCTTGATATATCTCTAAATACCGTTTCCCTGCATTTTTCTTAATAAAAACTGCAATCTATTTTTCATGATAATTGGCTTAAGATTTTTTATATTCAAAAAATTCAAAGATTAGCAATTTGTCTTTTTCTAATATTTTCTTGTTGGCATTTATTCCTATTCCTGTGACAGCACGTCCACCTTTCTCTTTTATATAGAGTATAGGATATACCACCTTTATGATAAATACTTTACCTTGATAATCTCCCTGTATCGTATATTTTTTTCCTATAGCATTGTATTCAATATGTTGCCAATGGTATTCGTTTGGCAATAACCTTTTTATTTTTCTGATGGTGCATTTTTGTTTATACCAATTCTCGTATAAAAACATACCGTTAGAGATACCGAATACTATACACTGAAAAATTAAAATAAAGGAAATATCATCCCAAGATAAATTACTGCCATTGGTAAAATGAATGATTAAACATGATACAGATAACAATAGGTAGATTATTCCCGTCCATAAAAAACTCCATAGCAAGCTATCTGTTAATGCATATTTGAAGGACGGGTAATAAACTTTTTTCTCTCCATTCCAGAATCGTTTATCGGTTAATTTCATTATTTGTTGATTTATAAATAGAAATACTTAATATTGAAACTACGGAAGCGATAATTGCACCCAATGCTGTAATCAGACTAGACACTCCGATTGTTTCAAAGTCGCTACTTATATAGGCATAATACATAAAACCACTGATTCTATTTGTCCATATTGTTGAAGCTATAAGATTGCACTGTATGACTACCATGCTTTTATAATTGGGGGCAATTCTTACTGCCATATAACTATAAAGCAACTGTAGAAACACCAACTCCAAACCATAGGCGATTCCATGTTTATACAGAATAATTCCAGCAAAGATTTGAGAATAAGCCGAGAGCGATAAGAGGATTGTTGTAGCTATTGATCTTGCATTTCCTTTATTGAATCCAATTAGGCATATTGTGCTGACAATAGCGATTAATATATTGCATACTATAGCACTGAAAATCATCTTATCGGCATCCCAATAAGAATACGGAATAATGCAAAACATTACGATTGTAAACCCAATAATTATACCGAAAGAAATCTTCATCGCTTCTTTCCTTTCCGGTTGATAAACCAAAGAAGTCCTCCCCAAAACAAAACGTTTGCACCAACTAACAGAATATTTGTCAGTGTATTCGGTGAATCAAAGCAAAACATCAGACTGAACATGAAGAGAAACATGACAGCCGCTGAAACTATAAATTTTACAATCTGCTCCATCATTTGCCGCATTATTTTTATCTTCCTAAAAAGGTTGGTCCTTTTAATTGTTTATTTACAAAGTTACTTTTTTTGATGCAATCATCAGTTACAAAAGAAATCTTTTAAAATAGTTATTGTAACTTATTCCATATGGGCTTATTTTGTGAAGGATCTAAAACATTATAAATTACAACAATAGAATCTCCCACTGAAATACTATCCGTCTTAGAATAATACAGATCATCTCCGTTAAAGAGCTTTCCGTTTACAGAAAAAATATACTGAAAGTGTTCTGTATATCTGATAGTGTAAATCTTGTTTACAACAGCGGTAGTGGTTTTACTGTTCTTGTACAATGCATCATCATTGCATTTTTTTATAAAGGATACAATGATAATACATAATAGCACCCCAGCGATTGATACATACACGTCTATGTTATTCTTTTTTATACCCATCTTTATCCGTTGCTAAATTATGATTTATATTAATTATTTTCAAATTGCAGAATCCCATTTTAATCTTAGAAAAATTTAATTTCTTTGCATTGAATAAGAAATAAAAAACACATGAATGTCAAAATGTGCTTCCTAAAAGGATTAAACTTTTTCTATTAGCAACTCCAATGAATCTTCTTCAAGAGAGTTAAATTCATCAAGATGAATGTGCATCCCTGTTGGAACGGCATCTTGAGCTAAATTCAGTAAATGATTTGCTAAAGAAACTAACCCTTCTTTATTAGCTTCAATTGAGATAATCCCACTTTCACTGGAAATTTTAATTTGATAACCATCTTCCCATTTTAGTACCATCCCCATGTCAGGAGAATAGTTTGGGATATTAAGTGATTCTTTCATTATTACTAAGTAGTTATAAAATGTGACAAATTATTCTGTACAATCATCATCTATTTTAGAATATGTCGGTAAAAGACCGCATTGTCATCTACTCTGCCACCGGAGTTGATATTATATTCTGATGAAACATAAAGCGTATCTCCAATGGTGACCATTGGCTTGGGGATATTGTATATCCCTTTAAATTTCCATATTTTCCCATCGCTGTTACGCTTTAGAAAATGAGCAAAAGTCCATGGTCCAACATCAAAATGCAACATCGTATAATCCGAATCAAAACAAATCACGGACTTATATCTTACGATTACAGTATCCTCTATCGAAACACATCCATCATGTTTTCCCCGCCATACAAGGCTATCTTGTACCTCCTTGGAAAGTTCCATGTACTTCACAGGTGCACCATCAGTATAATCAATGATTCGGCTATCAATAAACCAATAGCTTATCACAGACAAGACTATCAAGCCGGTTATTATTATCCACTTTTTCATTATTGGTCGTAATAAATGATAGTTTTAAGTTGCTATTGCCTATATAAGAAGTCAACCATCGCCTTTATGGGATAGTTAGCTCATCTTTAAGAATCGACATGTATGTCAGCAGGAAGCTATACTATTTGTAGTCTTCTAAAATTTCACTTAAATCTTCTGCAAATGTATTCAATCCTACGATTTTGCCAACGGACTCTTGTGCTGTCGGAAAAACATTAAGAAGAAGTTCTTCCTTACAAATATAATCTATTACAGATTCTTCAAAAGAATCAAGAGTTATAGCAATACTTACGCAATCTGCATTCTCTTTCATACAAAATGCTTGAGCATATTCTTTGGAAGACCATATCGGAAGTAGTCGTTCTTTTCCAAAAGGCTGAATCGCAAAGGAGTTTTTATCTCCAACTATTGACCACATTGTTTCAGTATCAGCGATTCTTTTAAGCGTATACTGATATCTTACTTCAGGCTGGCACTTCGTTAGAGCCTCATATTCCTCATTAGAAATCCTAAGTTCATTTAGACTTGCTTCTTTTCCCATTGTTGTCATATTTATGTTGTAATCGCAGAACCGCATTCTATCTTATCCAAAGATAGCATAATTATCCTTAATTACCTGTTGTAGAGTGGAATATTTTGCTTGTAATCAGCAAAAAAATGTCCGTCTCACTACCGGCATACCGGATGCGTTTCAAAACAGAGGCATAGATTCACTTCGGCCAGCTTGAACTTTTTGCCATCAGTCTTGCCGTAGGTATAGATATTGTTCTTGGAAGTGGTTTTGTTACATAGGCACAGAATACAAAAAGTAGTGGTTTGTTGTGGTGTATTTTACCTGTTTACCTGATGAAAAATGTATAAAGTAATGTGAATTAATTAACTAATGTTTGATTGTGTTTGAGTTGTATGGGTATTTAATGCATAAGAAACAAGGTAGTGTGCCTAATTTACGGGATTGTGCTTCTATGATGCTTTCGGAACGAGAGGGAAAAGAATGTACTACGAATAAGAAGGGTGTGAGTGCTGGCCTTTTTTTATTGGCGCTTTAATCGGTTTGAAGATTAAAAGGAAGTCTTTAATGGTATTTAATCAAGGCGATTTAAACAGTTTCAGATGATTGCCTTATAGGTAACTCAGCACTATCTGCTAAAACGAAAAACTCCGAAACGCTTGATAATGAAGCATTTCGGAGTTTTGCAGGTGGTGCCACCAGGAATCGAACCGGGGACACAAGGATTTTCAGTCCTTTGCTCTACCAACTGAGCTATGGCACCAGCATTTTATGTTTGCAATCAATGTTTCTCGATTGCGGTTGCAAAGGTACGCAAACTTTTGAAACTTGCAAACATTTCAGTAGAAAAAAATGCGATTTTTGTGCAAAAAACGGCATTTTTTTGGAAAATACCGATAATAACTCTAAAAAACCTTCCTTTTTCACTCCGAAATAAGGTCGGATATCGAAAAAGGAAGGTTTCAAATCTAGACTATAAAAGAGTTTTATCCTTTCAGAGGATTCCAGCCTTGTGCTTTCAGTTCAAGTTCATTTCCATCACGGGTGACAAGGGCGCATCCCAGTTCGGGTTTGGTGATGTGACCGATAACTTTCACGTCTTTCATCTGAGATACGACCTCGTGCGCGGTCAACGGTACCGTGAAGAGCAGTTCGTAATCTTCGCCACCGTTCAGAGCACAGGTGCTCAGGTTCATGTTGAACTCTTCGGCCATTACGGCTGTCTGATAGTCAATCGGGATTCGCTCTTCGTACACGCGGCAACCGGCATGGCTTTGTGAACAGATGTGCATCAGCTCGGATGACAATCCGTCGGAGATGTCCATCATGGCAGTGGGCTTAATACCGGCTTTAGCCAGGCTTTCCACAATATCCTTGCGGGCTTCCGGTTTCAGGAAGCGTTCCAGTAAGTATTCTTTGCCGGCAAAGTCGGGTTGTACATCTTTTTCGCCCTGGAATACGGCTTTCTCTCGCTCCATCAGCTGAAGGCCCATGTAAGCAGCTCCCAAATCGCCTGATACGCAGATCAGGTCGGTTTCTTTGGCACCGTTGCGGTAAACTACCTTGTCTTTATCGGCTTCTCCAATGCAGGTGATGGAAATGGCCAGCCCTGTAACAGAAGATGTGGTGTCACCTCCTACAAGGTCTACCTGATGCTGTGCGCAAGCCAGTTTCAGCCCGTCGTAGAAATCTTCCAGGTCTTCGATGCAGAAACGTTTGGATACAGCCAGTGATACGGTAATCTGTTTCGGAGTACCGTTCATGGCGTAAATATCAGAGAAGTTCACCATGGCCGATTTGTATCCCAGGTGCTTCAGCGGGGTATATACCAGATCAAAGTGTACACCTTCCATCAGCAGGTCGGTGGTGACCAGCACCTGCTTGCCGGGAAATTCCAATATGGCCGCATCGTCGCCCACACCGTATTTCGTTTCCGGGTTCTGTAATTTAATATCTTGGGTGAGATGCTTGATAAGTCCAAACTCACCCAGTGTTGAAATTTCTGTTCTGTTTCCTTCGTGCATAGTATTTTTACGCTCTGTTGATAAGTTCTCTCATAATGGTGGTCATACGAGGCTGTGCTTCGTCGGCAGCCTTCTGTACTTCTTCGTGGGATACTTCCACAATCTTGCCTTCCACGCCCAGGTCGGTGATGACTGATACACCGAATACCTTAATGCCGCAATGGTTGGCTACAATTACTTCCGGTACGGTTGACATACCTACGGCATCAGCACCCAGAATGTGGAACATTTTATATTCCGACGGAGTCTCGAATGTCGGTCCTTGGGTACCGAGGTATACGCCTTGTTGCACTTTGATGCCTTTTTCCTGAGCGATTTCCAGGGCTTTTGCAATCAGTTCCTTAGAATAAGCCTCGCTCATATCCGGGAAGCGTGGTCCGTATTCGATGTTCTTTCCACGAAGCGGATGTTCCGGGAAGAGATTGATGTGGTCGGTAATAATCATCAGGTCACCGATTTCAAAGTCGGGATTAGTACCTCCTGCAGCATTCGATACGAAGAGGGTTTTGATGCCCAGTTCACGCATCACGCGTACGGGGAAAGTTACTTCCTTCATAGAATAGCCTTCATAGAAATGAAAGCGTCCCTGCATGGCCATGATGTTCTTGTTGCCCAGTTTCCCGAAAATCAGTTTCCCGCTGTGTCCTTCGACGGTTGAAACCGGGAAATTCGGGATTTCCGAATAGTTGATTTCATACTTGTCGGTGATTTCGTGCACCAGACTGCCCAGTCCTGTACCCAGGATGATGGCTGTTTCGGGGTGAGTGTGCATTTTAGCCTTCAGAAAGGCAGCTGTTTCTTGAATTTTTTCTAACATACTCAATGATTTTAGGGTTAAATACTAGTTCTCCTTTGTGCAGAAACTCCACTTCTATAGGGAGCACGTAAATATAGGGTTTCAGTTCTTCGCTGAGCTGTGGATGGCCGATAAGCCGTGAGGCATCCTTCTCGGTAGTCAGGATGAGACGGCGGGTTTCCGGTAGCTGGCGGAACTGCTGTGCAATCTGTTGCATGTCGGCACCGTCAAAATTGTGATGGTCGCCAAAGAACAGTGGAGTGACACGGGCGGCGTGTCGGCCGACTTTCTCCATCAATGGTGCCGGTGAGGCAATGCCGGTGACCAGCAGCACTTCTTTATCTTTTAACGCATCCAGCGGTTGGGCAGGAGCATCCATAAATAAAGGATACAACTTTCCGTAGGCCAGGGTCGTGAAAAACACTTCCTGATGCGGGAGAGGATGTATACGTTGGCGGATACGTTCGCATTCCTCCAGACTGAGGGTAGGCGGGCATTTCGTGACGATGAGCAAATCGGCTCGTTTCTTTCCGCTGGCAGGTTCCCGAAGGCGTCCGGCAGGAAGAAGCTGGTCACATTCCACAGGACGATGGTAATCCATCAGCAGGATGCGTAGTCCTGGTCGCACGTAACGGTGTTGAAAGGCATCGTCCAGCAGGATGACTTCCGTATCGGGTGCTCCTTGCAGAGAGATAAGCTGGCGGATACCTCGGCAGCGGTCACCATCTACGGCCACGTGAATGCTGGGAAACTTGCGGGCCATCTGGTAAGGCTCGTCACCAATGTCTTCCATCCGGGAGGTGGAAGAGGCCAGCACGAAACCTTTGGATTTCCGCTTGTAGCCCCGGCTTAGTACGGCCAGCCGGAATGAGTCCTGTAATAGCCGGATGAGGTATTCCGTGTGAGGAGTTTTCCCAGTACCGCCTACGGTCAGGTTGCCGATGCAGATGACGGGTAACGGAAAGCGTTCTTCGCGGAGCCAGCCCACGTCGAACAAGAGATTTCGTACCTTCACACCGATACCGTAGAGGGCACTGAAGGGCCATAGCCCCCAATATATCTTGCATTTTCCGCTCATGAACGCGCCTCCTGCTTATTGGATACGCATATTGAACGGCAAACGGGCTTGCAGGCGGTCGGACTGTTTCACGTGGCGCAACCATTCAAAGCCTTGATAATATTCACCGAAAGTTTCCTGCAACTGGCCGTGAATGTAGCGGTCAGTGCGGGTGTTCAGCAGTTCTGTCAGGAAATCCTGCTTAGCCGGGTAGCTTTTCAGTTTATAGTCCTTTACTTTCCCCAGTTCGGCAGCCAGTTGGATGGCAGTATCCAGTCCCCCCAGTTCGTCTACCAGTTTCAGCTCTTTGGCCATACTTCCGGTCCATACACGGCCTTCCGCAATCTTGCAGAGCTCCTCTAACGGGATATTTCGTCCTTCGGCACAGCGTTTGGTAAACAAGGCATATCCCTGGTTCACCATCTGTTGCATCAGGGCCGATTCTTCTGCATTGAACGGACGGCTCATGCTGCCCATGTCGGCCATTTTATGTGTCTTGACTCCGTCAAAATGGAGCCCCAGTTTATTGGTCAGTAATTCTGAAGCGTCGGGCATCATACCGAAGATGCCGATGGAACCGGTCAGAGTAGTCGGTTCAGCTACGATTTTGTTGGCAGCGCAAGAAATGTAGTAACCGCCGGAAGCAGCATAGTCACCCATTGATACTACGACCGGTTTTTCAGCTTTCAGCAAGTTCACTTCACGCCAAATCTGTTCCGAACCATAGGCACTTCCTCCCGGAGAGTTCACGCGGAGCACGACCGCTTTCACGTTTTTGTCCTTACGCAAATCGCGCAAGTCTTTCGTCATCTTCTCAGAGTTGATACCTTCATCGTAAGAGGAACCGTTGTCAATTTCTCCGTAAGCATAATAAACGGCTACCACATCTCTGGTCTTGCTTTTCGGGGTGGCCGATTTTACACGAGTCATTTCATCCAGACTCAGGGTGTGGAGATCGTCTTCCACGGTCAGTCCGGCGAGCGATTTTAAGTAGCTAAGTACTTCATCCTTGTACATCAGTGTGTCGGCCAGTCCGCAATGCACGTAGTCTTCAGCTGGGCGCAAGTCCATATTCTTGTCAGCTAATAAGTTCAAGGAATCGACTGAAATATTTCTGGAAGCTGCTACATCGTCCACAATGCTCTTCCAGGTAGATTCCAGAAAGGCCTGAGTCTGTTCGCGGTTGGCCGGACTCATTTCGGTATTGGTCATCGGTTCAACGGCCGATTTGTAGGTGCCTACACGGAATATCTGCATCTTGACTCCGATTTTGGCCAGAAAATCTTTCAGGAACATGGTCTCGCTGGCCAGTCCGTGCCAGGAGAGACTTCCTACAGGGTTCACAATTACCTTGTCGGCTACACTGGCCAGGTAATAACCGCCTTGTGTATACATGTCGGCATAGGCAATCAGAAACTTACCGCTTTGCTTGAAATCGGCCAGTGCGCGGTGAATGGCCTGTAAAGAGGCAGTAGAACATGCCAATGCTCCGGTATGCAGGTAGATACCCTTAATCTGTTCGTTTTCTTTGGCTTTTTGGATAGAGCTCAGAATATCTTCCAGTCCGTATGTGGAAATCTGGTCTTCAAAGAACTGGTCTACGGGGCTGGGCTGATAGCGTTCTTGAACGGTGCCTTTCAGTTCGAGCGTAAAAACAGAATTGGGCATGACTAAGGTTTCGCTTTCAGAAGAAGCCACAATTCCTGCCAGCATGGTGACACCCAGGATGATAAAGATAAACCCGCAAATCAGCACGCCTGTAATGGTAGCCAGGGTGCTCCGAAGAAATTCTTTCATTATAAGTCGTTTTTTGATTAATAAACAAAGTTATTCTTTTTGCCTGAAAAAGCAAAAATACAAGAGGGTAATTTTCTTTTTTACAGAGTGGTGATTATGGTCTTAAATTTGATTTTAAATTTATTTTAGGTAGCTTTTAAAGGGATTTTTATAGTACAATATAATAAGGTGGTGTCGAGGGCTTGATTCAATAGTCTGCTGCAAAATTTATGATTGATTTGTAATCAGTTGATATTTAACTTGTTATATAGTATTAATCCATCGTGAAGGTCTGCGCATTGACGAGCGTGAAAAAACGCACTTGCGTTCCATCCAAAACGCACTTGCGTTTAAGATCAAACGTCCTTGCGTTTGAAGTGAAACGCACTTGCGTTTTATATCAAATGTACTTGCGTTTTTGAGAGGCTGCAGAAAATATCTCCCGATTTATTTTGTTTTTTTACGGAACTTCCCCATTTTTGCCAAAATTGATTTTGTGAACTTTAAATAAATACGATATGGCAGAAGAAATGATTGTCAAGGAACTGGACGAGGTAGTAGTCCGTTTCTCGGGTGATTCCGGTGACGGAATGCAGCTGGCCGGTAATATGTTCTCCAATATTTCGGCAGCCGAAGGAAACGATATCAGTACATTCCCGGATTACCCGGCGGATATTCGCGCCCCGCAAGGTTCATTGACTGGTGTGTCTGGCTTTCAGGTACATATTGGTGCCGGAAAGGTCTATACTCCTGGCGATAAGTGCGATGTGCTGGTAGCCATGAATCCGGCAGCCTTGAAAACACAATATAAATTTTGTAAACCGCAGGCGGTAATTATCATCGATTCCGATTCATTTACCAAACGTGATTTGGAAAAGGCCAAGTTTACGTTGGAAAATCCCTTTTCGGAATTGGGTATTAAGAATGAAGTCGTGTCGGCAGCTATCACTACTATGTGTAAGGAAAGCCTGAAGGATAGCGGGCTGGACAACAAGTCTATCTTGCGAACAAAGAACATGTTTGCTTTGGGGCTGGTATGCTGGTTGTTCCATCGTGATGTGAAGGTGGGCGAAAAAATCCTGCGCGAAAAGTTTGCCAAGAAACCGGAAATTGCTGAAGCTAATGTGAAGGTGCTTTACGACGGTTATCATTTTGGTGAGAATACTCATGCTTCTGTATCGATGAGTTATACCGTGCCAAGCAAGGCACAGAAAGAGCCGGGAAAATACATGGACATCAACGGCAACAAAGCTACTGCATACGGCCTGATGGCAGCTGCCGAGAAAGCAGGCTTGCAATTGTATCTGGGTTCTTATCCGATTACACCGGCTACGGATATCTTGCACGAGCTGGCCAAGCATAAATCGTTGGGGGTAAAGACAGTGCAGTGTGAAGATGAGATTGCCGGATGTGCTTCTGCCGTAGGAGCTTCGTTTGCCGGGGCACTGGCTGTAACGC
>ENA-ORKV01002386-ORKV01002386.1-human-gut-metagenome-genome-assembly--contig:-NODE-2386-length-11307-cov-2.763847_pt1 | contig 11307 bp, 7 predicted proteins | sample MGYA00243058_ERZ508805 | MGnify/ENA primary metagenome ERZ508805 (study PRJEB26277, sample SAMN04329770) | human gut metagenome | biome: human-associated habitat | host: Homo sapiens | place: USA... | reverse complement strand
CGAAATCGACTTCATCCACGCCAAGGCTCTGTTTGCCCGCGAGATAGAAGCCAATCTTCCCGTATTGGAGCAAGAGCCCGAAATCGAATGGTATCACGCCACTCACCCGGTGCTACTGCTGTCGCTACGCCGTCAAGGCAAAGAGATAGTTCCGCTCGACATAACGCTCTCGGGCACTAATCGCATACTGATTATCTCAGGTCCCAATGCCGGAGGCAAGTCGGTATGCCTTAAGACCGTAGGCATAGTGCAGTACATGGCGCAGTGCGGAATGTTACCACCACTGTATGAAAACTCCCACGTAGGCATATTCGATGACATATTTGTCGACATAGGCGACGACCAGTCAATCGAGGATGACCTCAGTACCTACAGCTCCCACCTGCGCAACATGAAGTATTTCCTTGCCAAGGGAAAACAAAGCACTCTCATCCTAATCGATGAGTTCGGAGCCGGCACCGAGCCTCAGATAGGTGGAGCCATAGCACAGGCCATTTTGAAGCAATTCAACGACAAGCACATTCGCGGTGTGATAACTACACACTTCCAGAATCTGAAGCACTTCGCCGAGGACACCGACGGACTCATAAACGGCTCTATGCTCTACGACCGGCACCTGATGCAGCCTATGTTCAAGCTGTCGATAGGTAATCCCGGAAGTTCATTTGCGGTGGAGATAGCGCGCAAGATAGGCCTGCCCGAGGTCATCATAACCGACGCCGAACAGATAGTGGGAAGCGACTACATCAATATGGACAAATATCTGCTTGACATAGCACGCGACAAGCGATATTGGGAGAATAAGCGAATGTCGATACGACAAAAGGAGAAAAAAATCGACGAGCGACTGGCTCAATATGAGGAAGACGCGACACAACTGCGTGAAAAACGCCGTGAAATAATCAATGACGCAAAGGAGGAAGCACGACGCATACTTGAAGGCAGTAACGCTTCAATCGAGCGGACAATCCATGACATAAAGCGCGCGCAAGCCGACAAAGAGAAGACTCTCGAAGCGCGAAAGAAACTCCAGAAAGCCAAAGAGCATCTGCTTGACGATAACGGCAACGAACATCCTCTTCTGAAAAAAGCGCCGAAGAGCAAAAAGGAGAAGGTCAAGACCAACCGCAATTCCGATGACCGTCCCATAGCCGTGGGCGACAACGTGAAGCTCGACGGACAAGGAACCGTGGGAGAAGTGCTTGAAATCGAAGGTAAAAACGCCACTGTAGCATTCGGTGCGATAAAGACACGAGTGAAGACCGACCGACTGAAACGCACCCTTGCTCAGGCTCAATCGGGAGCCAAGGCCAACGCCTCGATTGTAAGCGGAGCGACATCCGACAGCCAACGCGCGCGTCAGCTCAACTTCAAGCAGGAGATTGATGTGAGAGGAATGCGTGTCGACGAGGCCGTTCAGGCACTCACCTACTACATTGATGACGCAATACGCTTCAACGCCGGAAAAGTGAGGATACTGCACGGCACAGGCACAGGCGCGCTGCGTCAATATCTGCGACAATATCTCGACACTGTGCCGGGCGTTAAGTCCTATTACGACGAACATGTACAATTCGGAGGCGCGGGCATAACCATTGTCGACCTCGAATAACCTACATATTCGATTATTTTCATTAAATTTGTAATTTAGCAATCTCTCAATCAAAGTCGACAATGAATTTCAGGCTCGAATCACAATATTCACCCACCGGCGATCAGCCCCAAGCCATAAAGGAGCTTGTCGACGGATTAAAAGCTGACACCCAGACGCTGCTGGGCGTCACCGGCTCCGGCAAGACCTTCACCATGGCCAAGATCATCGAGCAGGTGCAGCGCCCCACGCTGGTGCTGGCCCACAACAAAACGCTGGCCGCCCAGCTTTACAGCGAGTTCCGGGAGTTTTTTCCCCACAATGCGGTGGAATACTTCGTCTCCTACTACGACTACTACCAGCCCGAGGCCTACATACCCACAACCGACAAGTACATCGAGAAGGATTTGATGATAAACGACGAAATCGACAAATTGCGACTTGCCACCATTTCGGCGTTACTGTCGGGGCGAAGTGATGTGATAGTAGTTTCATCGGTGTCATGCCTCTACGGTATCGGTAATCCCGAGGATTTCCACAGCAGCGTCGTCAGCATAAAGGTGGGCGACAAGATTGCACGTAACGTGTTTCTGCGCAAACTTGTCGACGCACTTTACAGCCGTAACGAAATCGACCTGCAACGCGGCAACTTCAGGGTGAAAGGTGACACTGTAGACATTCGCCTCGCCTACGAGGAGATAACGCTGCGTGTCATATTCTGGGGCGACGAAATCGAATCAATCAGCACGATACATCCCGAGGACGGAGTGTCGCTCGGTACGCATGACCGGTTCAACATCTATCCGGCCAATATCTTCGTGACATCACGAGAACGTGTGGGACAGGCCATAGCACAGATGGAGCTTGACCTCGGAGAGCAAGTAAACTATTTCAAGCGTGAGGCCAAGGAGCTTGAGGCAAGCCGACTCTACGAGCGCACGACCTACGACATAGAGATGATACGCGAAATAGGCCACTGCTCGGGTATCGAAAACTACAGCCGTTATTTCGACGGCAGAAAACCAGGTATGCGCCCGTTCTGCCTTCTCGACTACTTCCCGAGGGACTTCCTCACCATTATTGACGAGAGCCATGTCACAATACCTCAGATAAGAGCCATGTACGGCGGTGATGTGTCACGTAAAATGAATCTTGTAGAGTACGGCTTCCGACTTCCGTCGGCTCTCGACAACCGTCCGCTGAAATTCAACGAATTTGAAGAGCTTACCGACAAGACGATATATGTCAGCGCAACACCGGCCGACTATGAACTTGAAAAGAGCGAAGGAGTCATCGTGGAGCAGATAATACGCCCCACCGGACTTCTCGACCCGCTGATAAGCGTGCGTCCGTCACTGAATCAAATCGACGACCTGCTCGAAGAGATACAATTGCGCATCGAGCGTAACGAGCGCGTGCTTGTCACCACGCTCACAAAGCGAATGGCCGAAGAGCTGAACGAATACATGCTCAAACTAAGAATGAAGGCGGCCTATATACATAGCGATGTCGACACACTCGACCGCATAAGGATTCTCGACGACCTGCGAGCCGGAAACTACGATGTGCTCATAGGTGTGAACCTGCTTCGCGAGGGACTCGACTTGCCGGAGGTTTCGCTGGTCGCGATTCTCGACGCCGACAAGGAGGGATTCCTGCGCAGCCACCGCTCGCTGACACAGACTGTGGGTCGTGCCGCACGTAACCTGAACGGAACCGTGATAATGTATGCCGACAAAATAACCGACTCCATGCGTCAGACAATCGAAGAAACCGAACGCCGACGCGCACTGCAGCTCGCCTACAACGAGGAGCACGGAATAACACCGCAGGCAATCGTCAAGGCCCGTCAGGCTATAATCGGCATAGACGAAATCGACGACAACGGCTCGACACCGCATCGTCAATCCTCGCCGGATGCGCCCAAGAAGCATCATCAGGCCGAAAGCGTTCCCTATCTGCAGGAGTACACCAATACCGTCAACATCGCGGCCGACCCGATCATACCTTACATGAACAAGGAGGAGATGCAACGCGCCATCACCCGACTGCGCAGCGAAATGGTAGAGGCTGCCAAGCGAATGGAGTTCATGGAAGCCGCCCGAATGCGTGACGAGTTAATGAAAATGGAGGAACAACTTAAATCCATGGATTAATGAACGACTCAGTTTACCGAAACTCATCGGAATGGCTTCCGACCTCGGCCAAGGAGGTGGAAGCTCTCGGATGGGACTACATAGATGTAATAATTTTCTCAGGTGACGCCTACGTTGACCATCCGTCATTCGGAGCCGCTGTAATAGGCCGCACGCTCCAGGCCCACGGCCTCAGAGTGGCCATAGTCCCGCAGCCCAACTGGCGCGACGACCTGCGTGACTTCAAAAAGTTGGGTCGTCCACGGCTTTTCTTCGGAGTGTCGGCCGGCGCGATGGACTCGATGGTAAACCACTACACCGCCGCACGACGCAAGAGAAGCGATGACGCTTACACGCCCGACGACCGTGCCGGAATGCGCCCCGACTATCCGACCATCGTATATTCACAGATATTAAAGCAGCTCTATCCCGATGTTCCCGTGATAGCGGGAGGCATCGAAGCATCACTTCGCCGTGTGTCACACTACGATTACTGGCAGGACAGGCTGCGTCCTTCGATACTTGTCGACGCACCTGTGGACATGATAGTATATGGAATGGGCGAAATACCCGTGACGCAAATCGCCGACCGCCTTGCTGCCGGCGAATCACTGTCGTCGCTCACCGACATTCCGCAAACAGCTCTACTGCTTCCCGCCGATGTCACGCCGGCTCCCGACAACGACAACATCATACTTGCCTCATTTGAAACATGCCTGCGTGACAAGCGCAGCCAGGCTACCAATTTCAGGCATGTGGAGCAACAGTCCAACCGAATGCACGGAGCTACCATCTGGCAGCCTCACGGCAACAAAACGGTAAAGATAAACCCCATGCTACCTCCGATGAGCACCAAGGAGATTGATGCGTCATTCGACCTGCCATACACAAGATTGCCGCACCCGCGCTACCGCAACAAGACAATTCCGGCATGGGAGATGATAAAGCACTCAGTAAACCTGCACAGAGGATGCTTCGGCGGATGCGCGTTCTGCACCATTTCGGCCCATCAAGGCAAATTCATTGCGTCACGAAGCAAGGAGTCGATTCTGCGTGAAGTAAAGCAGGTAACGCGAATGGCCGATTTCAAAGGCTACATAAGCGATCTCGGAGGCCCGTCGGCCAATATGTACCGCATGGGGGGCCGTGACCTGTCGGTGTGTGAAAAGTGCATGCGCCCGTCATGCCTGCATCCCAAACCGTGCCCCAACCTCAACAACGACCATGCACCGCTGCTTGACATATACAAAGCCGTTGATTCCCTGCCCGAGGTAAAGAAATCATTCATCGGCAGCGGAGTGCGTTACGACCTGTCGATGCACGAATCGGGCAATGAGCAGATCGACCGCACCAACCGCCGCTACAATGAGGAGCTGATAACCCGTCACGTGTCAGGACGGCTCAAAGTTGCGCCCGAGCACACAATAGACCACGTGCTCGACATCATGCGCAAGCCTTCGTTCAAGCAGTTCTATGAATTCAAGAAAATATTTGACCGAATAAACCGCACGCAAGGCCTCAAGCAGCAACTTATACCCTACTTCATCTCCTCACATCCCGGATGCCACGAAATAGACATGGCCGAACTCGCTGCCGAAACACGCGACCTCAACATGCACCTCGAACAGGTGCAGGACTTCACGCCCACGCCAATGACCGTGGCCACTGAAATATACTATACAGGCTACCATCCCTATACGGGAGAGAAAGTATATTGCGCCACCCGCCCCGAAGAGAAACAGTCGCAACGAAGATTCTTCTTTTGGTATGACCCGGCCTATCGCGCCGACATAACGCGGGCACTCCAGCGATTACATAGACCCGATATAATCAGGAAACTGTTTCCCGCCTACCGCGACCCACGCCAAAACGACCGCAACAAAAGCAAGAAGCGTCGATAAAATTGTCTATCCCATAATGCTATGTAGATAGAAATTTGTAATTTTGCACAAAATTTAAAAAAGCATATTCCCGATGAACGAGTTAGCAAAGACTTATAGTCCTGCCGATGTAGAGGACAAATGGTACAGCTATTGGATGGAACATGATCTGTTCAAGTCAGTACCCGATGAAAGAGAGCCCTATACCATAGTGATTCCACCGCCCAACGTTACCGGAATCCTTCACATGGGCCACATGCTTAACAACACGATTCAAGACATCCTCATACGCCGTGCAAGAACTGAAGGCAAAAACGCCCTGTGGGTTCCCGGCACCGACCATGCCGCAATTGCAACCGAAGCCAAAGTGGTGGCAAAGCTCGCCAAGGACGGCATAAAGAAAAGCGACCTCACCCGCGAGCAGTTCCTCGCCCATGCATGGGACTGGAAGGAAAAATACGGAGGCACAATACTTGAACAGCTCAAGAAGATAGGTGCGTCATGCGACTGGAGCCGCACGGCTTTCACCATGGACGACATCCGCTCCAAGAGCGTCATCAAGGTTTTCTGCGAACTCTATCGCAAGGGACTCATCTATCGCGGAAAGCGAATGGTGAACTGGGACCCCAAAGCATGCACCGCACTCAGCGACATAGAAGTAATATATAAGGAGGAGCACAGCAAGCTCTACTACCTGCGTTATCACATCGTAGGTGAGGACGGTTATGCCGTGGTAGCCACCACTCGTCCTGAAACAATAATGGGCGACACCGCTATGTGCATCAACCCCAACGATCCGAAAAATGCACATCTGCGCGGAAAGCGCGTGATTGTTCCCCTCGTAAATCGTGAGATACCGGTAATCGAGGACGACTATGTCGACATTGAATTCGGTACAGGCTGCCTCAAGGTAACTCCCGCCCACGACATGAACGACAACATGCTCGGTGCAAAACACAATCTTGAAACCATCGACATATTCAACGACAACGGAACGATAAGCGAAGCTGCCGGAATGTATGTGGGCATGGACCGTTTCGAGGTGCGCAAGCAAATCGCCAAAGACCTTGAAGCCGCCGGCCTGATTGAAAAGATTGAAGATTACGAAAACAAGGTGGGATATTCGGAGCGCAACCCCGACACCGCCACCGAACCCCGACTCTCGGACCAGTGGTTCCTGAAGATGGACGAAATATCGAAGCCCGCCCACCGCGCCGTGATGGAGGATGTAATCAAATTCGTTCCCGAGAAGTTCAAGAACACATATAATACATGGATGGCCGAAATCAAGGACTGGTGCATATCACGCCAGCTCTGGTGGGGTCACCAAATACCGGCATACTATCTGTCGGACGGAACATTCGTAGTAGCCGAAACTCCCGAAAAGGCTCTCGAAGAGGCTATGAGCGTAACAGGCAACGCTGCACTCACGCTCGACGACCTGCATCAGGATGAAGATTGTCTCGACACATGGTTCTCATCATGGCTATGGCCCATATCGCTGTTCAACGGCATTCTGGAGCCCGGCAACGAGGAGATTAAGTACTACTATCCCACAACTACACTCGTCACAGCCCCCGACATCATATTCTTCTGGGTGGCTCGAATGATTATCGCCGGATATGAATTCGTGGGCGAGATGCCGTTCAAGAATGTCTATTTCACAGGTATCGTGCGTGACAAGATAGGCCGCAAGATGTCGAAGCAATTCGGCAACTCGCCCGATCCCTTCGACCTCATAGCCGCCTACGGTGCCGACGGCGTGCGCATGGGATTGATGCTCGCCGCTCCCGCCGGAAACGATGTGCTGTATGATGACAAACTATGTGAACAGGGCCGTAACTTCTGCAACAAGATATGGAACGCCTTCCGCCTTGTCAAGGGATGGGAAGTGGCCGACATGGAGCAACCCGAAAGTTCAAGCATAGCCACACGCTGGTTTGAGGCCAAGCTCAACGCAACAATGCTCGAAGTAAAGGATCTCTTCGGCAAGTTCCGCATATCGGAAGCCCTAATGGCGATATACCGACTCTTCTGGGACGAATTCTCGTCATGGTACCTTGAAATGGTGAAACCCGCCTATGGACAGCCCATCGACCGCACCACCTATAATGCTACGCTGCACTACTTCGATGTACTGCTGCGACTGCTTCACCCGTTCATGCCCTTCATCACCGAGGAGCTTTGGCAGCACCTTCAGGAGCGCACACCAGGCCAATCGATCATGTATGCCCTGCTTCCCGATGTAAAGGAGTACGACAAAGCCGCCGTAGAGGCCATGGAACATGCCAAGGAGGTGGTAATAGGAGTGCGCGGAGTGCGTGCCGCAAAAAACATTTCGCCGCGCGAAGCACTCGTGCTGAATGTAATCGGCGACTGGAAGAGCGCTGAAACTCCCGTGATAATGAAGCTTGCCAATCTCTCGGAGATAAACTCAAATGCCGAAAAGGATGCCGCTGCAGCAACTTTCATGGTAGGAACTATGGAATTCAACGTTCCGCTGTCGGCCAACATCGATGTAGCCGCCGAGCTTGAAAAGCTTAACAAGGAGCTCACCTACTATCAGGGATTCCTCGCTTCAGTGATGAAGAAACTCGGCAACGAGCGATTTGTCAACAACGCTCCCGCCTCAGTAGTAGAAGCCGAGCGCCGCAAACAGGCCGATGCCGAAACCAAGATCAAGAATCTTGAGGAGAGCATTGCCGCACTCTCAAAATAATCGGATTCCGATACATATACAACATCATTACACCCCAAGAGCATGAACATGCGCCTCTTGGGGTGTGTTTTTAATTAAAACCAACACCCATGCAGATACTCATAGCCTGTGCAAAACTGATGGATGCCAAAGGTGTCCCTGCACTGAAATTTGCCACAAAGCCAACATTTGAACGCGAAGCGCTTCACAATGCAGCACAATTGTCGCAATACAGTGTCGACGAGCTGCAGCAGATGCTTAAAGTGAATCGGGCGATTGCCGTGGAAAACCATCTACGCTATCAGAATTTCATCGTAGAATCAACACGACGCCCCGCCGGGATGATATATGACGGCATGGTGTTCAAGAAACTCGACCTCGCATCATTTACCGAGGGCGAACTGCTATATGCCAACGACCACCTTAATATATGCTCTTTCCTATACGGACTATTGCGTCCGCTCGACAACATAAACCCATATCGCCTTGAGGGCAATGTAGAGTTGCCCGACAACGGAGGCGTAACCATGACCGACTACTGGCAACCCATATTGACCGACTATTTGATCGCGAAGGTGAAGGCCGACGACGGCATTCTCGTTAATCTCGCAAGCGAAGAGATGAAATCACTATTCGACTGGAAAAAAGTGAGCAGTGAACTGACGGTAGTATCTCCTGAATTTAAAGTCGACAAAAACGGGAATCATCGCACGATAGTAATATATGCCAAAATGTCTCGAGGTGCCATTAGCCGATACATACTTAAGAACCGCATTACCGACATAGATTCGCTGTCATCATTCACCTACGGCGGATTTCGGCTCATCGAGAGCAAACCTCGCTTAATATACGCATTATAAGCGTTTTCAAGAATATGTTGTACAGCATAAATGTTACGCAGCCAAAGAATTTTGTTACAACACGCAGCACCATGTTACACATTTAAGCCTCTTTTGATACACTATTAAGTGTTAAAATCGATTCATTAAGATTAAATTTGTAATTGAATATATTAATCACGTTCTGCAATGAATCGATTTGCCATAATTCTGTCAGTATTTCTGATTTCGCTATGCCGGGTGAATGCAGCCGATGTGAAGCTGCACAGCAAAGGCACGGCGACACAATTGACCGTAAACGGGAATCCGTTCATTGTCCTCGGAGGAGAGCTCGGCAACAGTTCGGCATCATCGCCGGCCGACATCGAGCGAATATTTCCTAAGCTCCGACGCATGAATCTCAACACCGTGCTTGTCCCCGTGTATTGGGACCTAATCGAACCCGAAGAAGGACGATTTGACTATTCGCTGATCGATAAGACGATTGATTAAGCTAGGATTAATGATTTTAAATTCATTTTCCTTTGGTTCGGAGCATGGAAAAACTCAATGAGCTGCTATGCCCCGACATGGTTCAAAGCCGATTATAAAAAATATCCGAGAGCCTGCACATCACTCGGAAAACCGCTTGAAATAGCGAGCGCATTCTCCGAAAACGTATTCAAGGCCGACAGCAAGGCATTTGAGTCGTGGCTTAAGCACGTTAACGACTACGATAACGACGGCACCGTGCTGATGATTCAAATCGAGAACGAAATCGGAATGCTTGAGGATGCACGCGACTATTCAAAAGCCGCTCAGAAGGAGTATGAAAAAGGCGTGCCCGACCAACTGATGTCACACCTCCGCAAAAATCGCTCCACCCTGCACCCGTCACTGCTTGAACGCTGGAAGCAGAATGGTGAAAAGGCTTCGGGAAGCTGGCGCGAAGTATTCGGCGACGACATATACAGCGACGAATATTTCATGGCATGGAACTATGCTCGTTACGTTCAACGCATGGCCGAAACAGCCCGTAAGTCCATCGACCGGCCGCTATATGTAAACGCCGCCATGAACAGCCGCGGCCGCAAGCCCGGCGAATATCCGTCGGCAGGCCCTCTGGCCCATCTCAAGGACATCTGGCATGCCGCTGCTCCATCAATCGACCTGCTTGCTCCCGATCTTTACGACAAAGGTTTCATCGACTGGACAGCACAATACCGCACAGTCGACAATCCGCTGTTCATTCCCGAAATAAGACGCGCCGACGGCAATGCGGCCCAGGCTTTCTATGTAATCGGCGAGCATGACGCGATGGGATTCAGCCCGTTTACAATCGAAAACGGAAGCGACTCACCCGATGCTCCATCGGTTAAAGGATACGCCAAACTGCGTGAGCTGATGCCCCTGCTCACAGCGCATCAAGGAACCGGCAACATGAACGGACTCTACTTCGACAACGACTCAACCGAGCGCATAATTCATCGCGACGGTATGAAAATAACAGCCAACCACTACTTCACCCTCCCCTGGGATCTGCGAGCCACCGACGGCAGCGAATGGCCTGCAACGGGAGCGGTGCTTATCCGTCTTGCCCCTGATGAATATGTGTTGGCCGGAACCGGAATTGTCGTAAAGTTTGAAAACGACGACGAAACGACCGTAAAACAGAATCTCGGCGAGGACGGATTTCTTAACGCCGGCAGCGACCGCAAATCGCCCGCTACATGGAGCGGAACCAAGCGCATTGGCCTTGCATCGGTCGATGAAGTTGCCATAAATCCCGACGGAACGATGAAATACGTTCGTCGATACAATGGCGATGAAACCCATCAAGGACGCCATGTACGCATTGGAGTCGATGATTTTCAGATATTGCACATAAAACTATACCAATATAAATAACAATGAACCAATCGCATAAATACCTATCAATCGCATTAGCGGCACTGACGGCGCTAAACTTTTCAGTCGATGCCAAGGTAAAATTGCCGGGAATGATATCGTCGGGCATGATTGTCCAGCGGGAGCAGCCCGTAAAATTATGGGGAACAGCCGATCCCGGAGAATCTATAAACGTAAAAGTAACCAATAGCAAGAATAAATCGACAGGTCCTCGCAAAGGAGTCGACACGACGGCCGACAGCGACGGAAAATGGTCGATTGAATATCCGGCATTGAA
>ENA-ORKV01002374-ORKV01002374.1-human-gut-metagenome-genome-assembly--contig:-NODE-2374-length-11349-cov-4.786107_pt1 | contig 11349 bp, 10 predicted proteins | sample MGYA00243058_ERZ508805 | MGnify/ENA primary metagenome ERZ508805 (study PRJEB26277, sample SAMN04329770) | human gut metagenome | biome: human-associated habitat | host: Homo sapiens | place: USA... | reverse complement strand
TTTTTTTTGTCTTACCACCCGGCGCACCGGGCCGGGGGGGGGGTTTTCGCTCTTTATTATTTGGCTTCTAATACTTGTTTTTCTTCTTTTTTTTTTTCTTTTTTTTCGTTTTTTTTTTTTTTGTTAAGAATTTCTGATAAAATTTTAAGAAAGGTCGGTATAGCACGGGAAAAAGCGCGTTTTCGGCTTAAATTTGCAGATTATAGGAGGAAAATTTATGAAGAAATTTGTTGCAGGCGTTGTGGCGCTCAGTATAGCGTTCGGCGGATTGGCTCTGCCCGCGGAGAGCGGTTTTGCGGCGGTATCGGCAAGCGCGGAGGAGATGAGCGAGGACTACGCGGCTAACGAGGAAATTTCCCTCGACGATGGCGAAGCCTACATAGCCGAGCAGTCGGGAGAAGATGTGCAGGTAGCTGGCGCTACGCTGACTTACGGGGATTATCATTATGAGTTGCGGAGTGATGGCACTGTTCAAATCACTAAGTATATTGGCGATGATGTTGACGTTGTAATTCCAAATGAGATAAAGGGAAAGAAAGTAACGAGCATAGGAGCATGGGCATTTGAAGAGTATATTCAAGGTCCAGGTTTTAATATTAAAAGTGTTGTTATTCCCGACACCGTGACAAGCATAGGTTCTGAAGCTTTTGGCAATTGTGAAAACTTGAAAAAAGTTACTCTTCCTTCAAGTGTTACGAGTATAGGTACTTATGCATTTTCTGGAACGCCTTGGCTTGAAGCATTGAAGAAAAACAATACTTTTGTTGTAGTTAATAATATACTTTTAGATGCCACTTCGGCAGAGGGTGAAGTTACGATACCCGATGGTGTAGTTACGATTGCAGGTGGTGCTTTTGCGGAGGCAAATATAACGAATGTAAATTTCCCTGATAGCGTGAAATACATTAACGCGTGGGCTTTTAAAGAATGCACTAAATTAAATCATGTTGTTCTTCCGAAAAATTTAGTTAGCATTGATGGAGCTTTTAACACTTGTTATAATCTGATAAGCATTGTTATCCCAAAAAGTGTTAAAACAATAGGTATTCAAACTTTTTACTATTGCACTAGCTTAAAAGCAGTATATTACACCGGTTCAGAAGAAGAATGGAATAATATCAGCACCGGAGATCCTTATAATCCATTCCCTTGTGACCAAGAGTTAAAAAATGCTAAAATTCATTTTAACTACGATTACTCCCAGCCCATACTTGACATAATAGCAGACTACTTCAACCGCGATGCTGATGGCGTAAAGAAAGGTACGTCTTTGCGTTTCCACTGGGTTACCGCTCCCGACGCTGACGGTTACAAATTTTACATATACAATTCATCAACTAAAAAATGGGTAAACAAAGGCACTGTTCGCGATGGCAAGGGCGAATATTTCGAGCTTTACAACCTTACGCCCGGAACGACCTATAAGTATAGAATAAGGGCATATGCTAAGCGCAACGGCAAGACCTATTGGGGAGATTATTCAAACGGAACGGCTATGACAACTCCCGGTAAGGCGGTAATAAAGTCCACCTCCTCCACCAAAAACAGCATTACGCTGAAATGGGGCAAGGTCAAGAGCGCCGACGGTTACCGTGTTTACAGATATGACAGCAAGACTAAAAAGTGGAAAAAACTCGCTACTGTAAAGAACGGCAAGACAAGCTACGTTGACAAAAAATCGCTGAGATCTAAGACGACATACAAGTACAAGGTAAAAGCTTACCACAAGTGGATGTATGGCGGCACATTCTGGGGCGACGCCAGCGCGGTCAAGAGCGTAAAGACAAAATAATTTTAAGGCAACACCGCGCAACTATTGTGTGCGAATTGCGCAGTCAGATTTTTCGTCAGATTCTGCTAAAGCGACGCAGGCTAACTCGCGTTAGTCAAGGAGTTTTAGTGCAATATGGCGGGAAATATGCAAGCAAGACGTGCACAAAGCCGAAGGCGGTAGTTGTGCGGTGTTGCCTTAATAGTGCGGAAAACCGTCGGGGCAAAACTCGGCGGTTTTTTTGTCGAAATTTTGGGCAAATTCTTGACAAAAAGCTAGATAAATGCTATAATTATTAGTGAAATGGGGGAACGCAATGTCTGAAAAATTCACGCCCGTCGGCGAGCTTGAGCGCGAGATAGTCGCCGAGCTTTTCGCCATGCGCGATGAAAAGTATCGCGATTTTCACGCACGGCTGATACCGAATGTCCCGCGCGAAAGGATAATCGGCGTGCGCACCCCGCGCCTGCGCAGCTACGCGAAAGAGCTTTTTCGCAGCGGCAGGGCAGAGCAGTTCATGCAGATTGAGCTGCCATATTTTTACTACGAAGAGATGAACCTGCGGGCGTTTCTCATCGAGCAGATAGCCGATTTTCAGCGCGCCGCGGAGGAAGCCGAGCGGCTTATGATACACGCGGATAACTGGGCGACCTGCGACAGCATGAAGCCGAAAATATTCGCGAAAAATCACCCCGAGCTGATAAAGTGCGTAGAAAAGTGGCTGAAAAGTGAGCATACATATGTTGTTAGATATGGATTAGTTTGTCTGCTGACATATTTTCTGGGCGATGATTTCGACCCGCATTATTGCGAACTTGCGGCGGCTGTCCCGAGCGGAGAGTATTATATCGACATGGCAAACGCGTGGTTTTTCAGCATGGCGCTCGCGAAAAATTACGATGAAGCGGTGAAGTACATATCAGAGCGGCGGCTTTCGGTTTTCGTGCACAACGCGGCGATACAAAAAGCGGTCGAGAGCCGTCAAGTGCCGCCGGAAACGAAAAAATATCTGAAAACGCTGAAGATCAAGTAGAGGGGTGCGCAGATGTCAAACAAACCGAGAAGAGAAACGCGGCGCTCGCAGATACTGCGGGTGTTCACGGAGAATGGCAGTACGTTTGACGGAATGTCGCAGTCGGTGATAATGGAGGAGATAATGCTCAATTTCATCATCGACGAGGACAGGGCGGCGCGCTGTGCGGATTTCCTGATAGCGCGTTTCGGCACGGTAAAGCGCGTACTTTCTGCAACCATCGACGAGATATGCGAGGGCGGCGTCGTCACCGAAAAAGAGGCGGGCGGCATACGTCTGGTGAGCGCATTCATGACGCGTGTGCTGTTAGAGCGCTTCAAAAAGCCGATAAAATTCGACGACCTCAACACGCTGACGGACTATCTGAAAGCGCTGTACAGCCTTGAATGCCGCGAGAAGCTGTATATGTTTTCAGTGGATAAAAAAGGATTTTTAAAGCACCGTCGGCTGATCTCTGAGGGCACATACAGCAATGTTCAGGTAGATTTCGGACAAATATCCAAATTTATGTTTAACGAGCCGAGCGGCAGATTTATCATAACGCACAATCACCCGAACGCGAGCTGCACGCCGTCATCCGGCGATATATCGTCAACGGCGTACATCAAAAACCGAGCGCTGGAGCTTGGCGGCGAAATGGCGGCGCACTACATCATCGGCGCAGACGGCATAACCCGCGTTCCCGAAGAGTTCAACTACGCCGAGTTTCTTTTCAATCGCGACAAGTGGAAAGAATAAATCGTTGAATTTGCCAAATTGTGATTGCATATATTGTTTATGTTGCACAATCATCATTAGAGCGGCATATCAATTTGAAAAATATGCTTGACAAAACCGCGATGATGTGATATAATAAATATCGGTTTGAGTGCGGTGTTGCTGCACAGGACTAAAATATCGAGGTGTGGCTCAGTTTGGTAGAGCGCTACGTTCGGGACGTAGAGGCCGTGGGTTCAAGTCCCGTCACCTCGACCATAACTGGACACCAATTTTGATACAATGAGTATCTTGATTGGTGTCCAGTTTCTTTTTATAAAGTCCTTGATTTACAAGGCTTTTTCGACACTTTTTAACGATATAAGGCTCTGCGGTACTCCGAAAACGGTTGCTGCAGAGCTTTTTGCATTTTCTCCCATAACACCTTTTAACGAAAGGTCGAGGGGTGTGCATTTTCGGCAAAAGGGGTGTGCACATTTTAATGATTCCTCAAGAGCGCAAAAGAAAGGCCGCAAAACCCGTTCACCCCAAAATGCGAACGACCTTGCGACCTTATATCTTATTCTCCGACTTTAACCTCGGTTCCGTTCTTGAAAACGAAGGTAATCTCACCGTCCCTGTGGACGATTGCCTTCTCGACCATCACCGTCCAGATGGTGTCGCTCCACTCGTGCAAGACCACCGGCTGTTTTTTGAGGGTGCGGATGTAGAGCGCCATTGCTTTGTCCTTTTGACTTTTTGTAGTACGCAGATTCTGCAACCGCTCCAGTTCCGCAGCGGCTTTTTCGTAACGCTCGGCGAGGGCTTCATACTTTCTCAGATAAGCCTCCTGAGACTGTGCTGTAGAAGCGTTTTCCTTGACTGCCGCCTTGACCAGTTCGGCTACGACCTGTGTTTCCTCAAGCTGCCGTTCAATTTCTGCGTCCAATTCCGCAAAGTCTGTCAGCGCACGGCGCATGGCTTCGCAGTCCTTGATGATCCGCTCCCGGTTCTCCATCATCCGATTGTAGGCTTGAATGAAAAGCCGCTGCACGGTTTCCGTATCTACCGAGGGAGTATGGCAGCGTTCCTCGCCCTTGAACTTGCCATTGCATTGCCAGATGGTACGGCGGTAGCGGTCGGTGGAATGCCAGACCTTTGAGCCGAAGAAGCCGCCGCAGTCCTCGCAGACCAGCTTGGCTGAAAGAACACTCTTTCCGCTGTAAGCTCTGCCCAGTGCCTTTCTTCTGGCAAACTCTGTCTGCACATGATCCCATTCGTCAGGATCGACAATGGCGGGATGGCTGCCTTCCACATAGTATTGCGGCACCTCACCCTCGTTGGGCTTCATCCTCTTTTCCAGAAAATCGACCGTGAAGGATTTCTGGAGTAGCGCATCGCCTTTGTATTTTTCATTTTGCAGAATGCTGGTGACCGTGGTCTTACTCCATTTATCCTTGCCGCCAGGTGACGGAATACCCAAGTCCTCCAAATATCTGCAAATGCTCGCCTGTGACTTGCCATCAAGGAAAAGGCGGTAAATCAGCTGAACAATTTTCGCTTCACTTTCCACAATGGTAGGTCTGCCGTCCTCACCCTTTTTGTAGCCAAGGAAGCGTTTGTAGGCCAGATGCACCTTGCCGTCGGCGAAGCTCTTCCGCTGTCCCCAGGTGATGTTTTCCGAAATGCTGCGGCTTTCTTCTTGGGCAAGGCTCGACATGATGGTGATGAGCAATTCGCCCTTGCCGTCAAATGTGAAAATACCTTCCTTTTCAAAGTAACATTCCACGCCGTTTTCCTTCAGCTTGCGGATGGTGACCAGACTGTCCACGGTGTTCCTGGCAAATCGGCTGACCGACTTTGTGACGATGAGGTCGATCTTGCCATCCAGCGCATCCGAAACCATACTGTTAAAGCCGTCTCGCTTTTTGGTGTTACAGCCGGAAATGCCCTCATCCGTATATACTTTTACGAAGTCCCATTCCGGCTTGGACTGTATGAATTTGGTGTAGTAATCCACCTGGGCTTCGTAGCTGGTGAACTGCTCGTCGCTGTCGGTGGAAACACGGGCATATCCTGCAACACGCCGCTTCTGCGCTGCCACCTTCGGCAAATGCGTCAGCGGATTGATGGTTGCGGGAATCATGGTTACTTTAGGCATTGTGCTTGCTCCTCTCTAAGTTTTTTCGGCGTGCGGCTTCCCTCATCTCGTCTGTCCAGCTTTCAGCTCTGGAACGGTCTTTCCATGTGCGTGTCACTTCCGAGCCGTCTTTGAAGCAGAAAACCAGATTATTTCCGTTGCAGACCCGAATGCGCTGTATCCGGCTGTACAGCTGTTCTCGTGTGAAAGCCTTTACACCCAGAGCGTCGACTGTGACCTGCTGAAGTGTTGTTTCCGGTATCTGCTTAGAAGCGCAGGCGGCTTTTCCGAGCGTATTAAAGGTTCCGCATACCCAAACGATGCCCGTTTTGGTGGTCTTGCGGCGGTAGTTCTTTCCGCAGATGTCGCACACCAGAAGACTTGTGAATGGGTATGTGGTTCTCGGCGCTGGCTCTTTACTGAACCGAGCCGCCCGCCGTGTCTTCTCAGCTTGGACCGCTTGAAAGGTCTCCATGTCAATAATGGCTTCGTGTGTATCCTCTGCATGGTATTTCGGCAGTTCACCGTGGTTGATGACGGTTTTCTTCGTGATGTGGTTTTCACGGAAGGTCTTTTGCAAAAGCAGATTGCCCGTATAGGTGTAGTTACTCAGTATCTTGGAAACCACAGACTGGTTCCATTTCCCACCGAAGCGGGACGGAACACCTTCTTCCGTCAGCCGTTTGGCAATGGCCAGATAGCCGTCACCGGCAAGGTACTCGTTATAAATGCGGCGGACAAGCTCGGCTTCCATCGGAACAATTTCGTACCGTCCGTCTTTCAGCCGATAACCCAGCATGGCTCCGTTCCACGGCATTCCCTCCTCAAAGTTCCGCTTGATGCGCCACTTTTGATTCTCGCTTGCGGAGCGGCTTTCTTCCTGCGCATAGGACGCCAGAATGGTCAGCATCAGTTCGCCGTCGGCGCTCATGGTGTGGATACTCTGTTCTTCAAAGAAAATGTCCACCTCCCAGGCTTTGAAATCACGGACGGTCTGCAGCAGCGTGACCGTATTTCGTGCAAAGCGGGAGATGGACTTGGTGATCACCATATCGATTTTTCCGGCACGGCAGTCGGCAATAAGCCTTTGAAAATCCGCTCTGGAATCCTTCGTGCCGGTCTTGGCTTCATCGGCATAGACGCCTGCATAGAGCCAGTCGCCGTTTCTCTGGATGAGTTCGCTGTAATGGCTGACCTGTGCGGACAGCGAGTGGAGCATGGCATCCTTGCCGCTGGAAACACGGGCATAGGCTGCAACTCGCTTTTTACGCTCCAGCTTCGGCGGTTTTGATACGGTGGTTACTCTTCCTGACATTGCGTCACCTCCTTGTAGTGTGACATATTACCTCTGAACTCACCGTATAGCAAGTCAATACCGCGATATAGACTACACGAAGATATCCCGTATTTTTCGGCCATAATTGTATCAATCGTGGCGTAATCCTCCGGGGTTAAAATCCCCATCGACAGCATCTGTTTTGCCTGTAGCATGGCGGCAAGATACTGCGCCAATCGCTCTCTGTAGGCGTCATTCATCACAGCCACGCACCCTTCCGAAGCGGTCTGCGATATAGCAGGCGTGAGAGCAATATTTCCTGTGGTTATTCCCGTAGGCAGTAAAGTGCCGTCCGCAGCACTCGCAGGTGTACTCATAAACCGCCTTTCGGTTGACGCACTCCGGGTGTGACTTCCACCATGCGGTGCGGCAGACCTCCGAGCAGAACTTTTTCGGCTTCTGCTTGGGCATGATTTTTATCAGCTTCCCGCACTGCTTGCAGGCAACGGTATTCTTTGCGCTGTCGCCCAAACCGCTGCGGCGGCAAAAGGAGCGCACCGTATTGTCCGAAATGCCGAGTTGCTCGCCGATTTTCACATAGCTGACACCCTGTAAGCGCAGTGTTCGTATTTGTTCTCTCTGCCAATCTGTCATAGAGTTTTCCTCCAGTCCGAGGGTTTGCCTCAGTACCAACTGGAGGAAAAATGCCTGCCTGGTCCGCAAAAAAATAACGCCCTCCACGGAAATAAATCCGCAGAGGGCGTGTGTAAGGATTACTTATTCGGGATTTTCAGCTTCATGCCGCTGTAAATGACATTGCTCTTCAGTCCGTTCAGGCTGACGATCTCCTTGTAGCGGCTGCCGCTGCCGAGGTACTTCTTGGCAATCGCCCAGAGGGTGTCCCCATGCACCACGGTATGGATGCGGTAATTCTCCGTAGGCTTTGCGGTGACAATTGCCAGATCAGACACCTTCACCGGGGACATGATGGCATTTTTGCCGTCCTCGCTTTTGTTAATGACCGCACGGTCACCGGACACGCTGAGAACGAACCAGTTTTTAGCTTTGACCCAGGACGGGATTGTCTGTCCGCCGTAATACTTCGTGCCGGTGATTTTCACAAGGTCACCCGTCTTAATAGCAGAGGTGGTCGGCTGCGTGGGCTGTGCGGGTTTTACCTCGCCGCCCAGCTGCGCCGTGACCTTCTCGGCAAGGTCGCCCATGCGGGAATACATCCAGTTGCCGGGGCAGGACTTGTTGGCGAACCACCTGTGGACGGTCAACACCATCTCGTCGGATTTCGGCGTGTAGTTCAGCGTTTTCGTTTTGTCTCCAAGCCAGAGCAGCTTGGTTTTGCCGTTGCGCTTGCAGATGTCGGTGCAAAGCTCGATGAGCCGCTGGTACACCACATCCTTGAACGCATACGGCTCGGTGTTGTCGCTGGCGCACTCAATGGTGACGGCTCTCTGGTCGTTGGCTGCGGAGGAGGAACACCAGGAGCGGTTCTTCTCTTCCACATACATCCCGACCCTTCCGTCTACACCGATGCCGTAGTTGCAGCTGGCCTGTCTGGAAGTTGGCAGAAAGATATTGCCCAGCGTCTCCACCGAGCACTGACCCACCACACAGTGAGGCGTGATGCGGTCAATGCTGTGGGTGCGCTGTCCAGAGTGGTTGGGACTGAGTTTGGTATAGGACACCAGAGGGCTGTTGGTATAAGCCATATTATTCATCCTCCTTTTCCGCACGGTCATGAAGCTGCTCCAGCACGGATTTCAGCTTCTGCGGAACAGGCAGTCCCAGGTATGCGGCGTTTTCCAACAGGGACACGCCCTCGTTCGACAGGTAGAAGAAAATGACGGCGGTACGCATCACCGAGCCGCTGCCGATGACACGGGTGTCGAGAATATGCCCGATGCCGACCAGAGCGAAGATAAGCACCTTTTTGAAAATGCCCTTGAAACCGACTTCGCTGGACAGCTTCTTATCCACCACAGCGCACATGATGCCGGTGATGTAGTCGATGACTACGAAAGCCAGAAGCGCGTAAAGCAAGCCGTCACATCCTCCCAAGAACCATCCGAGCCAGCCGCCGATACCGGCGAACACCACCTGAATGGTCGTCCAGAATTCTTTCATGTTGTTTGTCCTCCTTTGAAATTAAAAATGGGTATGAAAAAAGTGACGCCGGAGCGTCACGCTTTTCCGATAGCATAGATTGATACTTTGTAGGTTGCCGATGGTACCGTATTTGGTCTTACGGCAAATATCTTTCCGGGGTTGATTGTTGTAGACCAGCTACTTGAACTGCCTCGCTCCACAAACATGGCGTAATTGCTGTTCTCCGTGGAGATATGGACATGAGGAATTTCCGCGAAGGTAAATGGAAAATTAGGGAGCGCAATTGCGCCACTCTCATAGAGCACGCCCCATGCCGTCGAAATGGCGGTCGTAAAGGAATACTGACCCCAACATTCCGCTGTACCGCTTTTCCATTTACGGTAATTCCAGATGCCGCTTGTCCCTTGCTGAATGACAAAATCTGCGAGGGGTGAGCCATCAACACGCATATCCCCGGCAACATCCAGCATGGCTTGTGGCTCCGGCGTGTTGATGCCGACCTTCTTTTTCCGAAGCGCAATGAGCGGTGTACCCTGCGGGACAGTAAAATACAGATCCAGACTGCTCAAAGAATAGAGCTTGTCTTGGATCTGCAAATGGAAGTCGTAGGAACTGTTGGCATTCAAATTGCACAGTTCCAAATTGGAGTAACTGAAAGAGGTTCCGCTTTTTGTCGTGCCGGAATAGATGCTGGTGTAGCTGCCGTAGCTGCTCTCACTGGTTTTCTTGTACCGATACCGCACATAAACCACGCTGTTTTTCTGCGTCCCGTCAACGGTCACAGCGGAAATAGAACCGCTGAATTTGAGCTGCATTTCCGCTTCAATGTCGTTGGTTCGTCGGAGCGTCACCGAGGATATCTTCGGCTTGGTGTACGGAATGACTGTCACCGTCCGTGAAGTTTCGGAGGTGTAGCCGCGGGAGTCCGTGACCGAGAGCGTGACCGTCACACTGCCGGACTTGGCGATCTTTCCGACCGTAATTGCAGCACCGGCCGAATTGGATGCGGATAAACCGTTGCAGGAAGCGGTGTAGTTGGAAATGCTGGCACCGTTCTTCGCAGTCGCTGTTCCCGGTGTAACTTTGAGAGTCGAGTAGTCCTGTACGAACAGCTGATCGTTGCCCGTGAGGTTCTTTGTGGTCGTGTAGCTGTCGGCATAAGTGAATCCGCTTATGGTCGGAGCAGAATTGGTTGCCGTGGTCAGTACCGTGGCAGTCTTGCTTGAGGTGCTGCCGATCTGCGTAGACCCGCTGTAAGACGAAACCGCAAAGGTACCTATAAAGGACTTGATGGACGCCATAGCGTTCAACAGCGTTGTTCTCTGCGCCGATGTCAGCGTGACTGTGCGGTTCGCAGTGCCCTTCGACCAGGAAAGCCCGGAAATAGTCAGGATGGTTGCGCTGCCGTTTTTGAGCACCAGCGTATTGGTGTAGGAGGCTTCGTACACGGTCACATTGATGGTAATGGAAACCGTGGCATTGTCCGCCGTCACCGTGTTGACACTATTCACCACAGCACCGCCCAGCGTCTTGACCGTGGAACTGCCGGAAGTGCCGTAGACATGGTTGTACTGCCGCCTTGCTCTGACCCTCACCGTGTAGCTTGTATTCGGTGAGAGCGAGGTGATCGTCACACTGGCACTGGTGGATGCCGTCGTTGAGAACTGCGTCCAGCTCGAACCGCCGTTTGTGCTGTACTGCCAGATGTCCGCCGTGGCAGAGGATGTAGCGGAGATTTTGAACCCGTTTGCCGTGACATTCGATGTACTGAATGTAACTGTGGGAGCAGAGCGGTCAATGGTAGTCAGCGTCATGCTGCCGCCGTATTCCTGTGAACCGTAGATATAAACACGGGTCGAGAATCCGACCGCAATCGTTTTGCTGCCGTTGCTGTTGTGAGCTACAGTAATCGTGCCACTGACAGAACCTTTCTTTGCCGGGAAAACACGGTCATCCCAATAGGTACGTTCCTTTGAGTAGACGGTCGTACCGTTGATCGTTACAGTGGTCGTGTCAATGGTGTAGTAAGTGGATGCGCCGCCGGTAGAGGTCAGCGTCCAGGAAAGTGTCGAGCTGTTACCGACCACATTTACGCTTTCCGAAATGTCCAGTTGAAGATAGCGCCCATCGTATGCTGCACTTTTCCAAGTTGCCATAGCTTTCCCTCCTTAATCCAGAATGACGATATTCAACCCCTCGGACGCCGTGGGCATCGGGACAAACTTCGTTTTGCCCACAGTCAGCTCGCCGTCCACCGTGGTTTTCTTGGTTTGCGTTTCGTCCTTGTTCAGGGTGAAAATCACCTCGTCGTT
>ENA-ORKV01002365-ORKV01002365.1-human-gut-metagenome-genome-assembly--contig:-NODE-2365-length-11403-cov-3.275914_pt1 | contig 11403 bp, 8 predicted proteins | sample MGYA00243058_ERZ508805 | MGnify/ENA primary metagenome ERZ508805 (study PRJEB26277, sample SAMN04329770) | human gut metagenome | biome: human-associated habitat | host: Homo sapiens | place: USA... | reverse complement strand
TTGCCACGGAAAAATTCATTCCACGCAACACCTCCTGACGGGTCTCCCCGCTTCCAAACCCTTTTTTCAGATCAACAATTTCCAAAAATTTTCTTTCTTCTTCTGACATATGCTCCCCTTTCCCATTACGGAATTGTTCTTATATCCTTATCTATTCTGAATGGTATTAAAGTTTTTCCTTACTTTTGTTAGTGTTATCTAACTTTTGTTTGTATTATATCACAGCTTTTCCAGATTACAAGCAAAAAGACGATTCCTTTTGTCAGAATCGTCTTTTTGCCTTACTATTATGTCTTTACTGTCTGTTTCACTGTAAATATTGTTCTATTTCTGAAACTGGCTTTCCTGTCACTTCTATGATTTTCTCTATTGTGAAACCGGACTTGATCATATTACAGATGATTTCTGCTATAGCTTTATCTCTGCCAATCTCAATCCCATCACTTTTACCAGCTTCATACTCTGCCTTTCGGAGTTTCTTTTCTTCCCATTCTTTATCATACTCTAATATACTCACCATCTTTTCTCCTTTTTGCGATGTCTTTTGCGCATAACAAGTTTGGACGTAAGTACAAACTTGCATGTGAAAAATCTCATTTTTCACATTACCTCCGAGCGATTCTTCCGAAGAAATTCCACTAAAATTCCTTCTTTGATGCATTCCGTGATTGCCCTTTCAACTGCATCATTCAGATTCAGTTCTGATGCATATTTTCGGACTCTCGCAACATAAATGGCATATTCCTTCAATGTCTGACACTGTTCCATCAGGTCTTTGTTGTGTCCTTCGTTCACATTCAGCATCAGAACTTTTAACTCTAAATCCGGCTCTCCAGCCAGATGCTCATATGCCTCAGACAAACGCAGTTCGACCCAGTCGTCCACTGCATCCGTTCCATTATAAAACACCATAAACTTCGGTGCCGGAATCTTCTGCAGCTTTGACGAATATAGTGACTTATCGTTCACAAACTGCTGGTATTCGATTCCTATGTAAATCAGATCCCGCAATGGTATATTGGGATTGATCGTCGACTGACACTCATAGAGATAAATATTCGTCTCTAACATAAATGCCAGATCATTTTTCATTCCCATATAGATCGCGTTTTCCAACGTGACAATCTTAAGGGCTTCCGCATTCTGATAATGGCTTCCGGTCACTGCGTTGTACAGGGATAAGAGATTCTCTTTCTCTGAGAACAGCATGCGGAATACAGTGTCTTTGTACTGACGGTTGGCTGTCGGTATCTTTTCTGATACCTGCTCACTCTTCTTCATATTCGGTTCCTCCTGTGTGCAGGAGGCTCATCCAGATCTCCTGCTTTTCATTTTTGTGGATAAAAAGCATAGATTTCTGAAATGTTTTTTTGAATTTTAGACGGATATATACATCCTGATAGTCATACAGACAGAATTGCCGGATTCGTAATTATAGCACCGGATAGATGTCTGCATCGTAGAAATATGCTTTGAGTTATTTTATCATACGTCATCCTTAGTATGCAACCAATTTGAAATTTCTTGTGCAGGTTGTACAAAAACAAAGTTACTGTTCACAGGTTACCCTGCGGACTGTAACTTCGCAGCCCCATGTAAAGTTTTGCTTCGCAAAAGGGGCTGCTCACCCCCACATCACGTTCATACGCACCTGAACAGCAAAGTGTTCAGGTGCCGAGTGAACAGTAACAAAACAAGCTGCTATTTTTAAAGAAAGACAGTGTCCGGCTGAATATCAATCCGGACACTGTCTTCCCTGTCATTTTCTGACAGTTACACACTTTAAATTTTTCTATTTACTGACCTTAACTTTTTTCATGGATGAATATTTTCCATACACTTTTTTGCCCGTGGAATCCATTCTATAAGCCCGGATGCGCACATAGTATATCTTTCCTTTTTTCAGTTTACTTATGGTATAGGATGTCTTCGCCGTATTTTTCTTTGTGACCACCTTTTTGAATTTTTTATTCGTACTGTAAGAAATCTCGTAACCTTTTGCGCCGGATACTTTCTTATATTTCAGTAAGATCTGTTTACTCTTGCTGTTTTTCGCAGACGTAAGAGAAGCCTTCGCCACTTTTACTTTTGTCCACTTTGCATACAAAATGTAATCGGATTTTGCGCTGTTGCTGATACTTGTGATCTTCTTTTTAAATTTTGCATCCGTATACCAGCCTGCAAATGCGTATCCTTTGCGGGACGGGTTTTTCAGTGTTACTTTCTTTCCATAATAAGTTGACGGATTTGAGGCATTGTTTTTACCTTTATTCAGTTTGTAGGTAATTTTATATGGTACTGTAACCGTACAGGATGCCTGATAACTACTATTTTCAGACGAAGTCACCGTGATCTTCGTTCGGCCCGGTGCCTTTGCTGTCACACTGCCGTTGGCATCCACGGTGGCAATCTTTGTATTTGCCGATTTCCAGACTACCTTTTTGTTGGACGCATAAGACGGTGATACAGTTACATTTAAGGTGAGCTTCTCTCCTCTTTTTACCTCTGCTGATGTCCTGTCTAAAGTTATTCCTGTTACTTTCGCCTTTCCGGTGACAGTCACATAGCAGACTGCATATTCATCACTGCCGTCCGTTGCCGCAGCCCGGATTTTTGCTTCGCCCTCCGATCTTGCAGTGACAAGTCCGCTTGCAGAAACCTCTGCCACTTTCGTATCAGAAGAAGTATATTTGAGCTTTTTATTTGTGGCATCCGAAGGTGAAATATATGGTTTCAACTGATAGGTTTGACCAGCTTTCAATTCGATCTCATCCTCATCAAATTCGATCCAGTCTATCAGCTGCGGTACGGTTATCTTACAGGCAGCTTTTACATTTCCAGCCGTTACCGTAATGACTGCTGTTCCAACACCACATATCTCCACATATCCGGTATCCGAAACAGTGGCAACCTCTTCGTTGGAACTTGTCCATACCACTGCATCTGTGAAATTCAAAGGTGCAATCGTCGCTGTCAGCTGGAAATCGTCATAGTGCTCCGCCGTTTTTTCTGTAATATCCAGACTGACTGAGGTTGCATGAATATCCTGTGTGACGTACTTGATTCCTTTTCCGCTCGCATAGGTCTGGGCATAGCAATCAGACGGACCGTACATCGTCATTTTCTTTGGATAGGAAAATGCATTTGATGCGATCGAAGTTGTGTTGCGCGGGACTGTGATCTGCGTCAGCTTCGTGCAGTTGACAAAGGCACTGTCACCGATCGTGGTCACATTGTAAGGAAGCACGATGGATGGCAGAACTGTGCAGCCGTAGAATGTCTGGCTCTCAATCTTCTTTAACTTGCTGCCTAATGTAATGTCGGCCAGAGCTTCACAGCCATAAAATGCAGAACTTCCAATGGATGAAACGGTATCCGGCACCACTGCCTTTTTCATGGCTTTACAGTTTTTAAATGCGTTGGTTTCTATTTTTTCCACCCCGGACGGAAGGATTGCTTCCGGTAAAGATTCACAGCCGGAAAATGCGGAATTTCCGATTGTGGTCAGGGTGGATGGGAAGTTGATGGCGGTTAACTTTTTGCAGCCGGAAAAAGTGTCTGATGCTGTTTCTTTTAGTTTATCTGGCAGATGTACCTCAATGAGATTTGTACAACCAGAGAATGCAGAATTACCTATGGAATCAACTGTATCTGGAATATTTACTTTTGTTAATGAAGTACAATTTGTAAATGCATTATTTTCTACATTTTTTACGCCATTTGAAAAATATACATTTTTCAAATTAGTGCAATCTGCAAATGTATAACGTTCTATTTTTATAACACTAGCCGGGATACTTATTTCTTCTAATCCTGTACATCCTCGAAATAGATTATTAGATATCTCTTTTGTTCCTTCTTCGAAAATAATTTTCTTCAATCCCGAACATGCCCCAAATGGTCCATGATATGATGCATAACCACTATTTCCACAATTATCTAAACTCTTTGGTATCTCAATCTGTGTTATTTTTTCACAACTTCCAAACGCCCTTCCTCCCATATACTCCAAATTTTTTGATAATTTCACATTCGATAAATTACTACAATTTGCAAACGTTCTTTCTCCAATTTCTGTCACACTATCTGGAATGTTTATACTTTCAATTTTTTCACACCCCGCAAACGCTTCATTTCCTATTTTTATAACGCTATCTGGGATATTCACACTTACCAAATTAATACAGTCTTCAAAAGAAGAACTTTCAATTTCTGTCACACTATTGGGAATGTTAATTTCTTCTAACCCTGTACATCCTCGAAATAGACCACTGGATATTTCCGTTGTACCTTCCTCAAATGTTATTTTTTTCAATCCTGAACATGCCCCAAACGGTCCATGATATGATGCATAACCACTATTTCCACAATTATCTAAACTCTTTGGTATTTCAATCTGTGTTATTTTTTCACAACTTCCAAATGCCCTTCCTCCCATATACTTCAAACTTTTGGATAATGTCACATTTGATAAGTTAGTACAATTGTTAAATGAATATGCTTCAATTTCCGTCACACTATCCGGTATCATCACCGTTCGCAAATCCGTCCGGTTCTGAAATGCCCTATCTCCAATCGCAACAACCTCATGCCCGTCAATCTCATCCGGAATATAAAGTGCTGTCGCATTTCCGCTATATCCTGTGATCGTAGCCCTGTTTGCATCGTCGAGTGTATAGGTATAAATCGGTACGATCGCACCGCCGGCACCTGCTCCTGCATCAAAATAGCTTCCTACGCCCGCCGGATTGAAATATCTCGAACCTGGAGATGTCCAATAACTTGTCCAGCCTCCCTGTGCGGCAAATTCTTTTCCACGCGTGCATGATGTCCGAAGTACACCGTCCTCAATATGATAGTACACGCGCACCGGACTGTTATTCTTTCCCCAGATCTCTATACTTTTGCTAAAGGTCTTTGATGCAATACCAACTCCGATCTTTGCACTTGCCCCCACCGATGCATACAGATATGCAGCCTGTGACGCGCAGTATGTCGGTGTTCCGGAACTGTACCTTACGTATTTGATGTTCATACGTGCACCGGTTTTTGCATAAATATCTCCGCTGACAATTCCGAGCGTTGCTTTTGCAGAGAGTACAATACCTGTGGTCAGATCTGCTTCTGCTGAAAAGGAAAATCCTTTTTTATGACTGTTTCCAACTATACGGAATCCGTCCGAATACGCAAATCCGGCTTCAAATTCCTTTTCCACGGTAAGCGTTGCTTCTCCGGAAAGATTATATTCCATTGCCAGTGTCAACATACCAACACCGCCGAGCGGCACTGCCCCTAACGTCAGTGTGTGGTTAATATCTTTAAATGCATCCCCTTTTACATTGCAGGAGTATTCCATATCTCCGCTGACTGAAAAATAATAGTCATTATTATTCAGACTGTAATTTACTTTCATGTTTGAAATCACAACACTTACTGTCGCTGTGACATCATCTGAGACGGAAATCGTTTTATCTGCACGCAGGGTATTGTTTTTATAGGATATCCCCCTTGTCATACCTTCTGTGACTGTAACACCATTTACCACATATGTTTCTTCATCTGCCGGAATAAATTCCGTCATATCAACATCCAGTTCGCCCTGCTGGTCAACATTTAAAACCGCGCCATCATCCGCATCTGAGGTTGTAATATATGTTGTAGTTCCGTCTGTCCGTACACTTTCTGCCTTATATGCCATGACAATATCGTTAACATACACGGCAAATGTTGTTCCCTGTTTGATCGTAACCGGACAGTTTTCGATCATAACTATTCCATCCACATCAATAGATACGGCTGTTCCCTTTGGTACAACAACTACTCCGGACGCAAATGTACAGGTATTTTCTTTTCCGGTCTCTATCTGCGCATCTGCCAAAACCTTTTTTGCATCCGCGATCATTGCATCATGCTCTTCCGTGGTAAGTGACTGTTCCGGGAGAAATTTACCGGCAGCAACCGTAACCCATCCTCTGTCGATTGCGATCTGTGCTGCTTCCTTATATGTAACATCTGCTGTATCCTGATAAGTATAACTGTCTGTTTCCGGCACAAAGCCAAGCATCGTATTCATGGTCTGCGCTGCAAATTCACGCGTCACTGCATCTTCCGGTCGAAATTCTTCTCCTGCCTCAAGATCGATCATTCCGAACTCGCATGCCACCATCACATCACGATAAAACGAATCATCCGTTGATATGTCACTGTAATAATTATCCGGATAATTATCCTCATCTACCGTAAGATCAAATAATGTTACCAGTTCCTGTACCCAGTCGATACGGCTGATCTCATCACCTGATAATGCCCTTTTTAAAATCTCCTCTGTACTCTCCGTTTCTTCCGTAACGTTCTCTGTTTCAGCCTGTTCTGGCTCTTCTGTGACATTCTTTGTTTCAGTCTCCTCTGTTTCTTCTGTAACAACCTTCGTTTCTGGCTCTTCTGTCTCTTCCGTGACGATCGTCGTCTCTGGCTCTTCTGTCTCTTCCGTGACAATTTCCGTCCCGGCCGCCCCGGACTCTTCCTCTGCCAGACGTCCGGCATTATGATCTTCTTCATCTGCCTGGTCTGTTTCTTTTTTCTCTGTCACTGCTGACTTTTCATCATCCTGTTCTACAGTCTGTGTTTCCACAGTCCCTTTCTCTTTAAAACTGTTTTCTTCCTGTGTCTGCTGTGCATTCCCTGCCACATCCGCCAGCAGCATTTCCGGTGCTGCCGTAAACGTCATACAGGCACAAAGCAGCCATGCTATCATTCGTTTTTTCATAACTTTCTCCTTTCACAGATATCTCATTCCTTACAATACGACCAAACGGTCTTATTATGAATTAAATTATAGCATTTTGATTATAATTTGTCTATTAAGTTAGAGGAGACACTCACGTGAAGTTTCAAAGAATTCAGGACTTGAGAATAGACAACGATCTTACTATAAAAGAAATCTCTGCCATGCTTGGTCTGCACCGGGATGTTTATTCCCGTTATGAAAAAGGGCTTCGTGATTTTCCAATTGACATTCTCATAAAGTTAGCAGATATTTATCACTGCTCAATTGATTATCTGGTTGGACGGGTTGATACGAAGTAATATAATACACAAAATGCCTACTCCGCAGACATTGATCACTATATATAAAGAAAAGACGATTCCACTCAGAATCGTCTTTTCTTTATAATATATGCTTATTTTTTTCCACGCAGCAGCTTAATGATCTTCCCCTCATACACCACTGTCACAATAACGATCAATGCAACCGTCACCAGACTATACCCTTTATTGATCTGCACCCCGGCAGCATCACAGATACTGGTAAATAAAAGACTGAGCACGAAGATCAGCTTGACTGCGCGCACCATGTGGATCGTATAGATTCTTATTTTTCCACTGCATATCTCTTTCGGTAAGTTATTTACTCTCTCCGGATAATGTGCAAGCAGCGTCAGTCCAACATATACAAGGATCAGGATTGCCGCATTTAAAATAATTCCGGTAAATGCCACTCCATATACGATTCCATAATAAATCTGCAGTCCCAGATAAATCATTGCAGCCACGATTCCCACTGCTTCAAGCAGGAAATCAACCGTCGTCATTTCTTCTTTTTTCAAATGTTTTCTCCTGTTCTGTTATTTCTAAATATGTTTCAAATGCCGTTTTCCATTCCGCCGTCAGCCGCTCTAAATTCCACGCCGCATTTGCAGGGCTTGTGGATGGCAGTTTGCCAACAGGCGGCATTCCCTCTTTATTACAGTATTTTACAAAAAGCTGATGTGCTTTTCCACCATTTGCAAAAATTCCCTGTATTTTTGCATTTGATAAGATCAGATTCATATCATTTGGCACCACATTTCTGATGGAGCTGTCGGAAGATCCAACGATATCACAGGAATCGATCACATCCCACACTGCTATGCGATGTCTTAGCAGAAGCTCCTTCTTTTCATCGATCGTCTGTGGCAGAGGTTCCTTGAAAATTCCTGCAATCACCTTCCAGAACCGGTTTTGCGGATGCCCGTAATAGAACTGGTTTTCCCGCGACTTTACAGACGGAAAGGAACCCAGGATCAATATCCTGGATTCCTCATCGTATACAGGTAAAAACGTATGTTTTACATGTGTATATTCCATTTTATACACGCTTTCTATTCGTAATTTTTGACATTGGAACTGTCTACTTTTTCAAATGGCACCCAGACATATAAACCATCTTCCGCAGCACCCTCTAAGGTCGTGACATCTTTTCCGGTTGCAAGTGCGATTGCTGCATAGACAGCACTCTCACCCTGTCCAACTGCGGACTGGTATACGGTAAAGTCCATCTTTCCATCTTCAATCGCTTTGCATCCGTCTGCAGTCGCATCGATTCCAAGTACCGTCACATCACTGATTCCTGCTGCATCACAGGCATCAATGATACCAAGTGCCATAGAGTCGTTGTTGCAGACAGCAACGTCACACTTCTGTCCTGTCTTTAAAAATATATTGAACATCTCTTTCGCACGGTCCTGCTCCCAGTCGGCGTTATCTTCAAAGACATAATTGATCTTTTTCCCTGATGCATTTAAAGTATCCTTTAATGACTCAGATCTTCCTTTTGTCGCGGAATGTTTTTTCGGTCCTTTTAACAACACCACATTAATCTCATCCGCAGAAGCAAATTTATCTAGAATATACTCTGCCTGATACTGTCCTGCCACATATTCATCCGATCCAACATAAATATATTTCCCAGCCTGAAGTCTCGACTCATCCGGGCAGCTGTTAAAAAATACGATTGGTATATCACCTGCAAGCGCTTCTAATTCGAATGCCGTATCAGCATCAACCGGTCCGCATAAAATCACATCATAATTCTCACTGACCGCCTTTTTGATATGCTCCACCTGATTTTCAATGGAATTGTCCGCATCTAGCACATCCAACTGTACCCCACACTCTTCCGCAGTCTGCTGCGCCTGCGCCACAAGTACATTTCGGAAGGTATCCGCCTGTGATAACGACAGCAGCATTTTTAAACCTTTTCCATCAGCTGCGCCTGTCTGTGTATTTCCACCACATCCGGCAAGGCATCCTACGAGCAATGCCAGACACATGATAGTACTTATTAATTTCTTCATCGCACGATCTCCTCTCTATATCCGGAACTGTTTTACCTGATCTGCAAGCTGATCTGCAGAAACAGCAAGGTTATCTGCTTCCTGTTCTACCTGGTCACTGTTCTTTGAAATATTCTTTGCCTGCTGTAACATGGATTCTGATGTTGCAAGGATCTCATCGGAACTTGCCGCCTGTTCTTCCGAAATAGCTGCAACATTCGTAGCAACCTGATCTACCTGATTGATCTTATCAACCACATTGCCGATCAGTGCGCTTGTCTCCTGGATATTCTTAAAGATCGTATCAAATGTATCAACTGCTGTATGGATCAGCTCTGCACTGCCGGAAATATCCTGTGCACTGTTTCCTGCCTGTCTGACGGCATCTTCTACCAGATTGTTGATCTCAGTGATCAGCTCTGTGATATGTGCTACCGAATCCGCACTGTTCTTTGCAAGTGTACCAATCTCAGTTGCAACAACTGCAAACCCTCTTCCTGCTTCGCCTGCGCGTGCAGCCTCAATCGAAGCATTTAAAGATAACAGGTTCGTCTCGTCAGCAATATCACCAATCAGTTTGATGATCTGCACAATCTCGCCTGAAGCGGTTCCTACCTTATTAACAGCCTCTTCCAGATTGTGAATGGAAACTTCGATATTTGAGAGTGCCTCACCAACGCGCTCCATATCCTTACGTCCTTTTTCAGAAACAGCAACCGTCTCCTGCATCTTGCTTTCAACCATATCACTGTCGCTCTTGGTATCTGCTGCCACACCTGCAAGCTGCGTTGCATTTTCCGCGATCTCATTTACAGATACAGACAACTGATCAACCGTCGCGTTCAACTCGCTCATCGACTGTGACTGGATTCCCGCTGCCGAACTCATCTCACCGGAAACACCCTTACTTGAGTCAGCCTGATTCTTCAACTTGCCGGAAACATTTCCCATCTCGGAGATCATCTGTTTCATGGAAGCAATAAACTTCTCCACACTTTGGCTCATGACTGCGATCTCATCATTGCCTTTTGTCTTAATAGAAACCGTAAAATCACCGGAAGTCATCGCTGTGATCACTCTTGTCATTTCCTTGACAGGTTTGATTACAACATGAGTTACACGTTCGATCAGTACACAGAGCAATGCAATACAGATCACACTGATTACGATCATAATATTACGAAGCTGTGTCAGATCCGAAAGTACAATGCTGGTCGGAATATACGATATCAAAAGCCAGTTGGTTCCGTCTACTTCCTGAAATACCGTCATATTTCCATCAAGTGTAGCAAAATTATAGTCTTTCTCTGCAGCTTTCTCTGCCGTAAGCTGGTAAAAATGACTCTGTCCTTCTGCCCCGAGTGTCTGGGAAATAAGAGATGAATCACGGTTTGCCAGGATCACACCGCTGGTTTTATCAACCAGAAATGCTTCCGCATCATTCATTTCAATAAAAGAGTTTACGATAATTGCAATACGGTCTAATGTCATATCTGCTGAAATAACACGCACTTTATCAGATCCGTCATTTAAAATACCGGAAGCACTGATCACATTCACGCCATCTGCATTCTGATAAGCTGAACCGACTGCCATATTCACCCTGGTAAGTCCTTCTTTATACCAGGTACTGTTTGTTACATCTGATTCCTTTTTTGTTGATTCTGATGCCGTTATGAGCTGTCCTGTGGAATCTGCCACATAAAGTCCCTCCGGATAATTACTGTTATAGCCATAATAACCATCCAGTATTGTCTTTAACTCTTCATCACTCGGCTTCAAATCCTCAATGATCGTCTTCGCCATCTGAAATGAAGCAAGGTTTTCATTCAGCCATGCTTCTATCTGGGATGCCTGGTTCTCTACCGAAGACTGCAGTAAATTCTGGGAATATTTTTTGATCGTCCCTGCAGATATCTGATAAGCAGCCACAACAAGTACCACAACGATCGCAATTACGACTGGTATGATCACCCCAAGTAACTTTGCCTTAATCGACACCGTTTTTTGTTTTTTCATAAGCTGTCCTCTCTTTTTTACATAAAATTTACAACATAAATTATAAAATCTTCGTCGTTTTTCGTCAATATGTATCACAAACCGTTTTCGCTAAAATTTATATTGTATACATGTATTTTTCAAGAAATCGTATGATCTTTTCTTGAAAATGAGACCTGCTGTGCTATAATAAATTAGTGTGCCATTTTCTTTTTCATACATATATCAGGCACACGGGATTGGTATCATGCCGCTGCATGCGGTTTATACCAGAGAGGAGAACCTTAGATGGAACATTTAATCATTCCAA
>ENA-ORKV01002364-ORKV01002364.1-human-gut-metagenome-genome-assembly--contig:-NODE-2364-length-11412-cov-3.470666_pt1 | contig 11412 bp, 10 predicted proteins | sample MGYA00243058_ERZ508805 | MGnify/ENA primary metagenome ERZ508805 (study PRJEB26277, sample SAMN04329770) | human gut metagenome | biome: human-associated habitat | host: Homo sapiens | place: USA... | reverse complement strand
AACAACTTGAAAAAATTGTTTATGGGGAATAACAAACCATAAGAAAAACGCAATTTTATACTTTCAAGTCACACCTGTCCTAACAAACTTTTGAAAGGGTGAAAAAAGTGGAGCCAACTTGTCCGTAATAGTATATTACGGTTGCCTAAACCACAAGGAGGCTCCGTAATGAAAAATACATCAGTCAGTCTTTTTCGTCAAGTGTTGGATTTGATACCGAAGCGAGAATTTGAAGAAATAGTCATGAAACACAATGGAGACAAGCGAAAACAGTCCTTTGACAGTTGGGCACATTTTGTGTCGATGATCTTCTGCCAGTTGGCGCAGGCCAATAGTCTGCGAGAGATTTGCGGAGGTTTGAAAACCTGCGGAGGCAAGTTGAATCATCTTGGAGTGGAATCCGCTCCAACCAAATCCAACTTGTCGTACGCCAATGCCCATCGCTCTCCGAAAATGTTCGGCGATATTTTCCATATGCTTCTGGGCCACTGCCATGCAATTGCGCCACGGCATGAGTTTTCGTTTCCCAAGAAACTTTACAGTCTCGACGCAACGCTGATTGAGCTTTGCGTTAAAGTTTTTCCATGGGCAACCTATCGGCAAACCAAAGGGGCAATCAAGCTCAATATGCTGTTGGATCACGATGGTCATCTTCCCGTGTTCGTTGATTTCACCAATGGAGATGTTCATGAGGTAAACAGCGCCAGACGAATGGAACTCCCGCGTGACAGCATGGTGGTTTGCGATCGCGGATACGTCGATTTTTCCATGCTGTATAAATGGAATCTCTCCGGTGTGGATTTTGTCACGCGCCTCAAGACCAATGCGACCTACGACATCCCGGAATACGACGTCAAGCAATATCCCGGAACCGTTTTGAGCGATGAAGTCATTTTTCTGCGTGGTTCGCAAGACAAATATCCGGAACGTCTCCGCAAAGTGGTCGTCTGCGATGTGGAAAACCATCGGACATTGACCTTGCTAACCAACAATTTTGAGCTGGACGCACAAACGATCGGCGACATCTATAAGGCTCGCTGGCAAATCGAAAGCTTTTTCAAGATGCTCAAGCAGAACTTCAAGATCAAAACGTTTATCGGCACCAGCGAAAACGCTGTCCGGATTCAAGTTTGGACAGCGCTTATCGCTATTTTGCTGACAAAGTATCTGAAGTTTTTATCGAAGGCCAAGTGGCATTTCTCCACGCTGGTGACATTTCTGAAGTGGAATCTTTTCGTCTATCGGGATTTACAGCAATGGTTGGATCAACCATTTACCAAACCACCGGAGCCGGATTTATTTCAACCAGAGTTCGCTTTTTAGGACAGCAGATTTACAACAAAGGGGGCTACTTTTGAGAATTGGTGTGAAATAGATGAAAATGAGGGGGCGTAATCAGAAAATTACGCCATTTTGAAAATTGTTAGGACAGGTGTGCTTTCAAGTATAAAATTGGGAATCCAAAAATTGACGAAAAACCAAGGCAATTTTTGGGAGGAAGCTCTTTTCACAAGAACTTCCTCTTTTTTTTATGTAATAGACGCCGTGTGCAAGTTTTATTGGTAAAAAACGAAAAAGAGCATGCTTGGGCTATTAATAGCCGAAATATCGATTAAGTTAGGTTAGCTGCAACCAACTTAGAAAGGTATTCAAGCATGCTCACGGAAGACTATATCACCGAAGTGTATTGCTTCATAGACGACATGATGAAAGAATGTTGGAAAAATATCAGGAAGCGTGGTCCAGATCCGAAATTATCGGATGCGGAAGTAATAACGATGGAAATTGCGGGAGAGTCGCTGGGGATGGATTGCGACAAAACCATTCACCGTTACTTTCGAGACCATTGGCGGCACTTGTTTCCGAACCTTGGAACTCGAACCACCTTTTTGCGACAGGCGGCCAATCTTTGGAGAATCAAGCAGGAAATTCGGAGAATTCTGCTCACCCGTCTTTTGCCGAATGGCAGCCGAATCAGCATTGTTGATGGGTTTCCGATGCCGGTCTGTGGTTTCAGGAGAGCTCATTTTTCCAAACTATTCAAGGGAGAGGCAACTTATGGATATTGTGCCGCAAAAGCGATGACTTATTACGGCTTGAAAGGGCATCTGCTGATAGATTTGAGCGGAATTATTGTTGATTGCACGGTTGCTTCAGCGAATATCGATGAACGTGAGATGCTTCTGGAAATGCATTCTGAGCCTGGTTCAATTGTGCTTGGCGATAAAGGATATATTTGCAATAAGACAATGAAAGCTGAGTTTGGTGCTCTCGGAATTTTACTGCACACACCCTTGCGCTCCAACATGAAAGACGATAGGTCCCCCGAGGAGGTAAAAGCCCTGAATAATCAGAGGCGTTTGATTGAAACCGTCATCGCTCAATTGACTGAGCGTTTCAATGCCGAAAAAATCAGAGCCCGAGATTTATGGCATTTGACTGTTCGGATTAGCAGGAAATTGTTGGCACATTCCATCAATTGCTGTATCAACCAGAAATATGGGAATTCGCTTCTACAATTTGAACGGATTTTTTGTTAAAAAACTTGCACACGGCGTCAATTATGAGTTTAATTGTATCTTCTCTGTCGATTACGGCGGTTCGGAAGGCATTTACATCGACGCTTGGCTCAATGGTTATTTGGATGAGTCCGGGCATACGCAACGGCTCCATTTCGGTACGATCAAGACGCTGGAACGCGATCTTGCCGCCATGAAAATCATGGGCGAAGCCTGCGGGATTCTGCAATATTATGCATCGGATTATCTCAATAAGAATCTTTCCCGCTATGAACCCGATCCGGCGAAATTGTCGCCGTTCCATAATTCGGATACGCCATTCTGGTGCCGTTCCTGCAAATCAATGGGAAATATCGCCGTATAGGCGTCCTTGCCCATGGAACGAACAGATGGAGCAATATGCCTTCCGCTGTGAAACCTGCGGTGCGGAAACCAATTATTTTTTCACATCTGCCGAGTTGCGTAAAGCCTGGAACAACGGCGAATACTGGATCAGGAAAAGTGACGCGATTCTGGTCAAGCGTGATGCTCTGCAATCCGTTTGTAAACTGCGAGGTCAGGAACCCTGCAATCTCGACTGTGCAAAATGCCCGTATCAAATCATCCGGGAGTTGCGCCATACGGTATAAAGTTTGGTGATCGAACAACATTTCAAGTTAAAAACAAAATTCAGTTCTTCCGGCCGCTTGACCGGCGGATGAAGTCTCATCCGCCGCGCGGCTTCTTTGCGAAAGAACCGAATTCCCCAATAAACCAACAAAAAGAAGGAATCAAAAAGATGAACAACACACAGAACAAGAACAACGTCCGCAATGCCAGCAACGCCAATTCCGCCAGAAAGTTCACGATCACCGATCCGGACTCCAAGGCGACCGACAGCCAGCGCCGCGCGATTGGTCACGCAATCAAGAATGGTTCCTGGAAACGCTTCTCCGCGGAAGACTGGAAGAATCTCACCAAAGGCCGTGCCTCGGAAATTATCGACCAGATCCGCGCCAAAGAGGGCGATCCGCTCGCCTCCTGGGGACAGAAAAAGCGTTTTCTGGAACTGGTCCGGGAGGGATTCCTGCGCGGCGTCAAGCGCGAAACCTTCAGGAATCTCCGCAATGAGCAGATCAAGCGCATGATCTACAAAGGCATGAAGAACAAGGAAGCCGGAACTTTCGCCGGACCGTATCTCCATCCGGACGATCCGACTCCGGCTGCCGCTTGAACCGCCCCATCTCCCGGCTATGAAACTCATCTCATAGCCGGGATTTTTTATTTTATTCTTCTTGCGATGCGACAGCCTTTATATTCACGCTCTCGACCGGATAAATGCACCGGACACGCTCAAGCTGCAACATGCCGTAGAGTTGTTTTTGTGGAGTTGCCGCCGCGATTGTGAACGAGACTCCAAGCGAAGTATGAATCTCGATCACCCGAAAAGAGCGGTCGGATTTCACCAGCGCCACATGCACCCACGGGATCAGAAATTCCTCCAGCTCCGTTACGACCCGCAGACGCGGCAGGACATGGGCGCTCCTCTGCCAGCAGACGCTCAAATCCAATTCCCTGTCAATCGAATCCCATTCCGTGTCCGGGCTTACTCCGGCGCTGCCGTTCCGTTCGTTCCTGTTTTCTGTTTTCATTGCTTACCTCCGTTCCATATTTTTGATAGAATTGACGCTCGAATTCTTCCAATTCGCGTAATTCGGCATCCGTTTTCGGGTTGACTTCTTCCGTTTGAACGCCGGACTTTTCCGGCACAACTGCCGGTGCATTCTTCTTCTGCAAATCCTCCTCTTCCTGCCGGGCAATTGCCTGACGATTCTGATAGGAACCGTTCAGCAACAGCATCTTTGAAAGCGCCGTCCTGGTTCTCTTCGTGATTTTGCGCAGGACATTCCGGAGTTTGTCCTGCCAGCGTTTCCGCACCAGCTGATGCGGATCGGGACGGCACTCCGACATGATCTGTTCCGCGGTTTTCCGAACCGGAATCTTCGTAATTTCTCCCGAGGCGAGCAGGTCATGAACGGAAAGACGTTCCGTCCGGATCGCCATCAGCTTCTTTTTGAAATACTCCTTTTCCGGTACATGCAACGCAAGGTTGAATTTCCCGCGCGAACAACCGACATAAAACGCCTGATTCGACATCTTTTCCGCCGCGACAACCACATTTTTCGAGGTCATTCCCTGCGACGCATGGGAAGTCATCACCCAGCCGTATTTCAGCCCCCGGAAATTCTCCGGAAGCCGGATCGTGGTCAGTTCCCGCCGGTTGGAATCCAGCAGAAGATATTCGTTCCAGCTGCCCGTCGCAATCGCCAGACTGCCGTTGTTGATCTTGTATTCCGGTGTTCGCAGATTCACGGTAAAACGGACAATATCGCCTTTCCCGACCGGCAGGGAAACAGCGTTTCCGGCATCAATACTGTTGCGGATTGCAGACGGCTTCACCGTTTTGCCGTTGCTCAAAACGAGCTTGCCATCTTCAATTTTCACAACCTCCGCCATCTCGCCCGGTTTGGCGACGTCCCTGACTTTCGTATTGAAGAAAATCTTCATGCCGACCTGATAATTTTCGATGTTGCCGAGCTGCGGCTTCGTCCAGCCCCAGGAACGGAACGATTCCACCGGATTGGCTTCATCCTCCACGATCCGTCCGGCGGCTTTCATTTTCTGCCGGATCATATCCGTCAAAAGATCGCACTCCTTGTTGGTCGGCGAAACCGCGATGCAGTCCAGCGGGCGTCTGCCGCCATCAGTCAGTTTTACAAAATCCTCTGCGGCGCGTTCCAGATAAGCCGCCTTGTCCTCGTGAATGTAACCGTGCTCATCCAGATGCTCGAAGCCATCCAGAGCGCTTCCCGCCGAGATCAGCTCAATTCCCCTCCGGTATTCCTGCACCTGCTGACGGTGAATCTGCGAAAGACAGGTCTTCGTGATGTTGGAATGATCCTCCAGCAGACGGAAGAAATCGCCCGCTTCCACCGAGGAATGCTGGCGCTCGTCGCCGACAAACAGCACCCGGTATTCGTTCTCCATCGCAAGTCTCATCATCTCCGTTCCCTGTCTGAGCGAGTTCAAGCCGGATTCGTCAATGATCAGATACGAGCCTTTCGGCGGCAGCTTGTCCTTGTTCTGTAAAAACATTGCCACCGTCTGCGCCGATTCAAAATTCTCGCTGCGCAGCACATCCACCGCCGAATTGGTCGGAGCAACCACATGGATATTGTTCACTCCGCCTTTTTTGAGGCACTTGCAGAGTTCCTGCAAGGTGGAGGTCTTGCCCGCTCCGGCGACGCCGCGAAAGACCGCGAACGGATCTTTCGACTGCACAATTTGATTGATCACCTCAATCTGAGCGGAATGATCGAAGGTATCCTCCGCCTCGCTGAATGGTATGTAGTCGCTCGCGAAATTGTTGCAGACTCCTTTGGTTTTATTCACGATGTCGATGCAGTAATTTTCCCGTTCGATATTCTCCTCCGTCGTAAAATACGGATTCACCGCAGGTTTACCGAGATTCACCAGACCGGGAATTTTCTCAATCGCGGCATGTAAAGTTTCCAATTCAAACTCACCGAGATTCTGATTCTGAACCTCGGCAAGAATCGCATCCCAGCGCAGCACGCCATTCCGCTCGAATAACTGCTCGACAACCCTCCGAATCTGCTGTTCCGGAGTCTCGCGACCCGGACGCGGCGGCATCAGAAAACTCAACTGTTCCGCCTCGCTTGCCATGCTCCGGAAATTGCTCCGTTCCTCCTCGGTGAACAGTGACATCTTGAACGCGGTCACCTGATCTGTCGTCTTTTCCAGCATCTTGCGGCCGCGCGTCAGCAGAGTCATGAGCTTGACCTCATCAGGCGTCGGCTGCCGTCCCTTCGTTGCCACGAATTTCTCGATCTCCTTATCAATCTGTTCCCGGCGTCGCGAACAGCGTTTCAGGACATCTTCCGAAACGCCCTTGATCTCGAATCCGGTAATCTCGCCCTTGTCGGATCGCTTCATTTCGATGTCATAACCGAGACGGATGCACTCCTGCGCCAAGGCGTTCTGGTAGGACTTCCCCGCATACCGGATCGCGCGATACATTTCCGAAGCGTCAAGAGCTTTGAAGGAACCGTTCTCTTCCTGCGTTACATTCACGATTACATTGTGCGTGTGAAGCTGCGGATCAAGCAGACGGCTCGTGTCATGATGATACTGCGCATACACGATCTTGCCCGTATAGGCAAAGTTTTTCGTCGCGAAATTGTCGCCTTTACGGATGCGGACGGCGGCAAACCGTTCCAGCTCTTTCATTCCGACTTCGACCGCTTTCCGGTGCGCTTCAACCAGACGCGAATCGAACAATGACATCACCGAAACGGATTTCTGCGCAGAACATTGAAAATCATAAAAACGGACGGAATTCGGATTGTTCCGGGGAGTCAATTTCTGTTTGCTGGATGGATTCAGATTCTGTTGAAAAAGAGAAAAAACATCCTGTGCGACCGATTCGTTTTCAAGTCCGAATACGGACGCAAGACTGCCCCGCCAGTGTCCTTCGACTCTGTCGTGCTCGCTGTAATAGTCATTGTTGGCAAGGTGCTGCCGATAAAAATCCGCACCTTTGCCATGTGTGGCTTTGATCTTTGCCGCGGTGAACAAAATACCTTTCCACACACCCCGGCAATACCATAATCCGCTATCGCGAAAAAGTCCAATGCTGATTTGCGGAAAAAATAATTTTTTCAAAAAAATTTGATTTTTTGCTGCTTGCAGCAGACGCAATTTCCTATCGTGCCCGATAGGCTTTTGATTACGCACGCATTACGCTCTCTACATGCGTAATACGTGCGTAATATGATAACGGTATAAAATTACGCACTTGACACAGGCGTAAATAAGGCTTAAATTACGCACGAATTAAGAATGAACAGGGAGGGACTCATAATGAATCAAACGAAAGTCGCAAGAATGCATCCCGGAGCATTCAGAAGCTGCCTGATTCCGTTCACGGATCAGATTCTGGACTGGTGGTATGACGACCTTTTTACTGCCGCCGAAATCCAGCGCCGACTGAAAGCGGAAGGCCTGGACGTTGCGAGAACCACAGTCATGCGTTTCATCAAAGTCCGTGAACAGCGAGCCTCAAAGCGGAAACGCCCACCGGCATTGAGAAAGAAAAACGCAATTTCAGCGGAACATCCCGTTATTTCGTCAACACCTCAAACTCAATCATCCACTCTTGGAACGGCGGCACTCCCTGCATCTGAAACGGCAAAAAGTATTCCTCCCGCACAACAGACGAAACGGCAGACAGGAAATCGGCTCTTTCAAATACTGAAAAACACGTCTGCACAGGAATTCGGACGAATGGCGGATGAAGCGTTGGAGCGGAAAAGACGAAAATAACCGTACATAAAAATATTATTTTCGGAAAAACGGTTGTGTTTCCGTGTCATGAATGTTTATAAATCGAACAAGCAATTATGACAGCCATTTTATTCGTTCAGAGTTGCCTGTTTTTGTGGTGTTCAATAGCTATGAAAATCAGAATGAACGAAATGACACCTGAAGGAAAAATCCTGAATTGTGGCGTGGTAATTATCGGAAAAACAGCGCGAGAGATTGTATAGGGAATGATGCGCGACAATCCTTATATGAACGATAAAACAGAAACGGCGCCTTTATGGGGCTCACGTTGACCCGGATCGGTGAATCCGATCAACGGCTCCCGGACAAATCAGTTCGCGACGGTAAAGACCTTTCTGCGCGTTTTACGGAATCGTTGCCTGACCACCGAAATCGAGGATGATCTTCTGGTCCCGATCACCAACGTCAAGGTACGCCTGATTGGAGAAGATGGGAACGCTTTTGCCATATAGGACCGCTGCGGGGCAGTTATGCGTGAAGCCGATTATCTTCAGTCATTTGTCGACGCATTCGTTACCGAGGCCAAGTCGGATAACTGCGACGATCTCCTGATAACGGTAATGAGGTATGGTGTAGAATAATATCAAAGTGCAACCCCAAAGTGCAAATTTTACACTTTGGAAAAATTGTTTTGTTTCAGCCAGTACAGACATTATGTTCAGATCGGTCCTTTTGTGCTTATCTTGGAAAAATCGTAGTTTTGCGTAGAAATGCGTTTGAAAATTTGAAAATGCGTGCTATCTTTTATATGATGGAAATTTGTACCTATAAAAAGCAAATAGCGACAAGAGGTTATTATGGACGACCGCTGGCTTTCAATGAAGGAAATCTGCACTTATCTTGGCGTCAGCCATGATACGATTTCCCGCTGGATCGCCAACTATGATATGCCGTCTATGAAGATGGGTAAATGTTGGAAATTTAAAAAGGACCATATTGAGGCGTGGCTCGCCAAAGGAGGTCCTGAAAAAAGTAGAAAAAAATTTAACAACGAGTGACAGAGTGGACGTTAGATGTTCTGGTAACGATAATATATTATGGATGTATAACCTCTCAGGGAGATATAAAGATGTCAGAAAACACTGCAAATATTGGTTTTGAGAAAGAAATCTGGGATGCCGCTTGTATTCTGCGCGGAAACATGGACGCTGCTGAGTACAAACAAGTGGTTCTTGGGCTCATCTTTCTGAAATATATCTCGGACAAGTTTGACGCACGCTACAATGAATTGATGGAAGAAGATCCGGATTTTGCAGAAGATCGTGATGAATATACTTCCTGCAACGTCTTTTTCGTACCGGCAGAAGCTCGCTGGGCAAAGATTGCGGAAGCCGCTCATACTCCGGACATCGGCAGAACCATTGACGATGCCATGATTCTGATTGAAAAGGAAAACATCAGGCTGAAAGGTATCCTGCCGAAGAACTTTGCCCGCCCGGAACTGGACAAACGCCGTCTGGGTGATGTGGTGGACCTTTTCACCAATATCAAGATGAAAGATCATGGCGACACCCGCGACATTCTGGGCCGCACCTATGAATACTGTCTTGCCATGTTTGCCGAACAGGAAGGCAAAAAAGGCGGCGAATTTTTCACGCCTGCTTGTGTGGTGAAAACGCTGGTCGAGTTCCTGAAACCTTACAACGGCCGCGTTTACGACCCTGCCTGCGGGTCCGGTGGAATGTTTGTGCAGTCGGCAAAGTTTGTGGAAAACCACCAGGGCAATATCAACAATATTTCGGTTTACGGTCAGGACTCCAACCCGACCACCTGGAAGATGGCGCAGATGAATCTGGCGATCCGGGGCATTGAAGCAAATCTGGGAAATTATAACGCAGATACCTTTTTCAACGACTGCCACCCGACTTTGAAAGCTGATTTTGTGATGGCAAATCCTCCCTTCAACCTTTCAGATTGGGGTGCAGATCGCCTGAAAGATGATGTCCGCTGGAAATATGGTATGCCGCCGTCGGGCAATGCCAACTTTGCCTGGCTTCAACACATGATCCACCACCTGGCTCCCAGCGGCAAGATTGGCATGGTGTTGGCGAATGGTTCTCTTTCCTCTCAATCCGGCGGCGAAGGCGAAATTCGCAAAAACATTATTGAGGATGATCTGGTTTCCTGTATCGTTGCAATGCCGACACAGCTCTTTTATACGACCCAGATCCCTGTTTCTCTGTGGTTCCTGAGCCGCAATAAAAAGCAGAAGGGAAAGACTTGCTTTATTGATGCCCGCAAAATGGGAACAATGGTTTCCCGGAAACTGCGTATGCTGACCGATGCAGATATTCAGGAACTTGCAAAAACTTTTGATGCCTACGAAAACGGAACACTGGAAGATGTCAAAGGCTTCTGTGCTGTTGCCACCACAGCCCAGATTGCCGAACAGGATTATATTCTGACTCCGGGCCGCTATGTCGGCATTGAAGAACAGGAAGATGACGGCGAACCTTTCGACGAAAAAATGGAACGCCTGACCACCGAACTTTCGGCACTGTTCGCAAAATCCCATGATCTGGAAAACGAGATCAAAAAGAACCTGAAAGCTATTGGATTTGAGGTGGAATGAAATGAGCGACGGGATGTTAAAGAAATATTATCAGTTTGAGTTGGGGCAGGTTTGCTCACGTTTAAGTAGTGGCAAGGGAATTGCAGCCAAAGAAATAAGCGAACATGGAGTATATCCTGTGTTTGGTGGCAATGGACTGCGTGGATATTCAGACAGAAAGAATTTTGAAGGTCAGTGTGCCATAATAGGTAGACAGGGCGCATTTTGCGGAAATGTGCGTTTCTTTAGCGGAGAAGCATACATGACTGAACATGCAGTCGTTGTGTGTGCAAATGAAAAAAGTGATATAAAATATCTATCATACCTTTTGGGAACCTTGAATCTTGGTCGTCTATCTGGGCAGTCCGCACAGCCAGGACTTTCAGTAAAAACTCTATCCAAGCAAGTTATTCAATTACCCGATATTTCAAAACAACGCCAGATTGCCAAAGTTCTTTCAGCCTTTGACGAAAAAATTGAGCTGAACACTCAGATAAACCATAATTTGGAGGGGATCGCTGCATGAAAATTGTTATCGTGACAATTTTTATGGCTGTGTGCCTGTTTCCTGCTTATGGAAACCATAATTTGGAAAAACAGGCAAAGGCAATCTTCAAGTCTTGGTTTATTGATGCACCAGAATGTAAAGCATGGGATAGTGTACCTCTTAAAGAATTGGTCGTAGCCATGCGTAATGGAGATTGGGGAAAAGATAATCCTTGTGGAAATAATACTGAGGTTTCTTATTGCATAAGAGGAGCTGACATCCCTGATGTTAATGCTGGCAACAAGGGAAAAATGCCAATACGTTATATCCTTCCTAAAAATTATGAAAAAAAACACTTAGTGGAGGGTGATATTGTTGTTGAAATTTCAGGTGGAAGTCCGACACAATCAACAGGTCGATGTGCAGTTATTTCTCAGGCGTTACTTGAT
>ENA-ORKV01002356-ORKV01002356.1-human-gut-metagenome-genome-assembly--contig:-NODE-2356-length-11451-cov-5.992351_pt1 | contig 11451 bp, 9 predicted proteins | sample MGYA00243058_ERZ508805 | MGnify/ENA primary metagenome ERZ508805 (study PRJEB26277, sample SAMN04329770) | human gut metagenome | biome: human-associated habitat | host: Homo sapiens | place: USA... | reverse complement strand
CACGCCCGGCTTTGCCAATTCGGAGCTTGCCACTACAGCATTCAAGCCGAAAGGTGCATGTTCAATATCTGGATGTTCCCTGACATATTGCAGGAGGTCAAGCCGAAACTCGTTCAATCCCAAATCCATAATATTGATACCAGTATCCATATCCTCTATGTTCACCACTTCGTTCTGCAACTTCTTCAGTTGACCAAGACGATATTCCAAATCAGCTTCTTCACCCGTGGAAAGCGGATTGCCGGTACCTGCTGCGGTAAGAATGGTGGCTTTCATCCGGCTTTCTACACGTCCTTTGAGCTGAATATAGTCATCAAGTTCCATATCCGGCCAGTAATTGACAAGTTGGATTTGTTTGTTCCGGCTACCTATACGGTCGATACGCCCGAAACGTTGGATGATGCGCACGGGATTCCAATGAATATCGTAATTGATGAGGTAGTCGCAATCTTGTAAATTTTGGCCTTCGCTGATACAATCAGTAGCAATAAGTACATCAATTTCATTCGTAGCACAGGGAAAGATAGCCGCACGGTCTTTTGACAACGGTGAAAAATAGGTCAGCACATTATTGAACGAAATGGGAAACTTCGGTAACGTACATTTACCCTCGGTAGATCCGGTAATAAGAGCCGTATCAAGCCCGCAGGTTTCTTTTATCTTCATGGATAACTGCTCATAGAGATAATTGGCTGTGTCGGCAAATGCCGTAAATATAAGCACTTTCTTGTTTTCTTTGTTTATCGGGTTACTAAACTTATGTTTCAAATCCTCGATAAGCATCTGTAACTTGCTGTCGTGTTCGGGCGTAATATCCTTCAGCATCAATAAGAGCAGGTCTAACCGTTCAAAATCGGCTTCGAGGTCACGTCGCCAACTCACATAGTCCATGTCAGCCAATGAAATCTTCGACTTTTTGGTAGCAAACGGGGCGGTGTCCTCTTCGGATAAATCCATATCATCAGTGAAAGAAGAAACATCAATGGTTGCACCAGAATGTTTCTTGTCGTATGCATCTATCAGTTCCATTGTCTGCCGAATGTACTCATGGATGCGGTTAAGCGTCAGTCGGAAAGAATTGACCGAACTTTCCAGACGTTTCAACAGATTGGTGGCCATGAGTTTGCGCAAGCCTTTTTCACGGCCGTCAATAGACAAACCTTCACCATCGTAGTCGATACTGTAACCGCTACGGGCACAATCGAAGAGATAGAGCGATGGGGTGTATATGGAAAGATTCAGAGCATTGAGCTGCTCGGCAATATCCTTGAAATTGATGGCATCGCCCAAGTCCGTCAAACGCGGACGGCGAGACAAGGGAGCAAGCCGCTTAGGAAACTCGCCAATATCTCTCGTGTCGTAATACTTGATGATATGGCTACGACTACGTGCGATGGTCACGGCATCGAGCATCTGAAAAAAGTCAAACTGAAGACTTGACAGCAATCGTTCCGTAGTTCGTTCGCTTGGCTCCAACTTAGCCCAACGATTATAGGCAGTTTGAGCAGACTTGAATATGTCGTCGATGTTACGGTCAAGTTCGAGAGCTTCATTGATATTCTCCACACGCCCCTCGTATGCCAGTTGTAACTGGTTCTTCAAATCCCCGAACCGGTTGTTGACAGGAGTTGCTGAGAGCATGAGCACTTTCGTCTTCACACCCTGACGGATGACACGTCGCATCAACCGCTGATAACGGTTCTCCTTGTGACGGTCTGTTTCTACGAGAGTATCTAAATCCGCTTTATCCTCTTCGTCCACATTACCGCCATTGCGGAAATTGTGGCTCTCGTCAATCACAATCAAGTCATAGTTTCCCCAATTCACATGCTCCAAGTCGAGACCATTACTCAAACCACGGTCACGTGAAAGGTCGGAGTGAAAGAGGATGTCATACCTTAGCCGATCGGCAGCTACGGGGTTGTTCTTATAATTGGCACGGAAAGTCTGCCAATTGTCATTCAGCTTCTTAGGGCAAAGCACAAGCACCGACTTATTACGGTTTTCGTAATACTTGATTACCGCCAATGCCGTAAAGGTCTTACCCAAGCCTACAGAATCAGCAAGAATACAACCATTGTATTTTTCCAACTTGTTGATGATAGCCAACGCAGCATCACGTTGAAAGTTGTAGAGCTTATTCCAAATGACACTAGTCTTAAAGCCCGTGCGCTCATTGGGTAGCACATCCTCGCTGATGTCTTCCAAGAACTCGTTGAAGATATTATAAAGTGCGATGAAGTAAATGTATTCTGGAGCGTTTTCCTGATATACAGTGTCTATGTACTCCAATATACGCTTCGTTACATCCTCAAACTTCTCATCATTGTTCCACTGCTCATTGAAAATATCCAAGTAGGCACTTGCTGTTGGTGAAGGCAATACATTGACTACATTATATACATTAGCACCACGTTCGCAGCCCAATTGTGTGGTGGTAAACTCATTGAACGGGAGATAAACCTGTTGAGTTCCATTGTTGACGTGCATAAATCCACCCATCTGTTCTTGCGAAGCATTGGAACGGAACTGCACTTTCCTGCGAATCCAGTCGGCACATTCTTTGGCAATGGCTTTCTGTGACAACTGGTTGCGCAGACGAATTTCAAAGTCCGTACCATACAAATTGCGCTCTCGGTTAAGTTTAGGGATGAAAAACTCTCGTTTCTCTTTTTTTGATTTATCCTTGATGAAAGTAGGAGACGTGAATATGAAACGTAACTGCTCCACCTGCTCCAGTTCTTCTTTCAATGCTTCGTAGGCATAGATGGAGAATGAAGCCGCAGCAATAGACACACAAGCACCTTTGGATAACCGTTGTTTGAAATCATCCACTACACGCTCGCTGATGTTATTTATCAACTTGGGTTGTTCCATTCTCGTTTTTATTAGATATTACTCTTTGTAAATTCTTTAATATCTTTGTTCGTCACCCAATATATCTAATTTGACGTTTGCCATTTCCAAAGTTACTTAATTATTTTCATGCACCACAATCTTTAGACCTATTTCGATAATTATTTGCGTTTTTCATCTAGCAATAGAGGTTTACCGATTGATTTATAGTTTACTTTTCCGTTATAAAGCCTCTTATAGCAGGTAAAAACGGCCATACAATCTGCGCCAAACGATCTTCCGTCCTGCTGCAAACGATTTTTCAATCCGCTGAGAACGGTTTCCGGACGTGCCGACATCCATTTTACAGGTCTTATCGTGGCGAACATCGGGCAAAAAGGAGGTGCGAATGTTTTCCGGAGGGTGTTCTCCCCTCACCCACCTCCCACAAACAGTTTTTCTCCCGGAAGGGTTCGCATCTTTCAGACTGATTCTGTATCAAGAACTTAAAGTGAACTTTCTGACTTTATATCCTTCACCGGGATTTCACCGGAAAATGAGGAAACAGTATACTGTCTCCAATTTACAAATGTAAATCATCTGGTAATCAACGGGGTTACGGTGAAGGACTTGACAAAGGCTTTTTCATTTCGTATATTTGCAAATGAACCCTAAACATAACCACTATGGACTTCAAAAGAATTGCACATCATGCCGTAAGGCGGTGGAACGAAAAACGAAAGGCGGAAAAGGCTGCGGGCACGCCACGCACCGCCGCACCGCAAGCCGGAACACTCCCGAAAGCCGCTAACCTCGAATCCGCCCTCAGCAGTTTCCTCGCCAGACGATACGAGTTCCGCTTCAACGTGCTCACCGGAGCCACGGAATTCCGCTGCCTGCCTGATAAGGAAAACGGCACCTTCCGGCCCGTCACGGAACGGGACCTGAACGCCGTCTGCCTCGAAGCGCACCGACACGGCATCGACTGTTGGGACCGCGACGTGGCACGCATGGTGCACTCCGCAGACATACCGGAATACCATCCCTTCCGGCAGTATTTCCAACGGCTACCGGCATGGGATGGGCGCGACCGGCTGCACGAACTGGCCGCCCGCGTGTCGGACACCCCCTTGTGGATACAAGCCTTCCACCGGTGGATGCTCGGGTTGGCCGCGCAATGGGCAGGTCTCTCCGACGGGCTGCACGCACACAGCACCGCGCCCCTGCTCGTCAGCGACGAACAGGGACTCGGGAAGTCCACCTTCTGCCGCACCCTGCTGCCACCGCAGTTACAGGCCTACTACACCGACAGCGTCGACCTCGCGCGTCCCGACAAGGTGGAACGGCAGCTCACCGAGATGGGATTGCTGAACCTCGACGAGTTCGACCGTATCCCCGAGAAGAAACACCCGCTCCTGAAAAACCTCATGCAGCTCTCCGCCCTCAACCTGCGCAAGGCCTACCAAAGGCACGGCCAAGCCCTGCCGCGCATCGCCTCCTTCATCGGCACCTCCAACTCGCACGAACTGCTTTCCGACCCTTCGGGAAGCCGCAGGTTCATCTGTGTGCTCGTGGAACATCCTGTCGACTGCACGGGCATCGACCATGCGCAAATCTACGCCCAACTGAAGGCGGAACTGGAAAACGGGGAACGGTACTGGTTCAGCCACGGGGAAGAGAACGCCCTGCGGTTGCACAACGCGGCTTTCTACCGCATCTGCCCGGCCGGGGAGGTGTTGCGCCGCTACTATCGTGCGGCTCAGTCGGGCGAGAAGGTACGCCCGCTTTCGCTGCCCGAAATATTCGCACGGTTGCGACGGTTGGAACCCGGGGCAATGGCAGGCGTGACGCTGCCGAAACTTGCCCAGGCCCTCGTGGCCGAAGGGGTGCAGAAAGTGCACACGCATTACGGCAACCGGTACAGAGTGGTGGAACGATAAAAAAATGGAAGATGCCCCACAAGCGACATCTTCCATATTCATTTTTGCGACTGGCAAACCGGTTTATTTCAACGCCGACAAGGCTGCGTCATAATCCGGCTCTTCCGTTATTTCCGAAACCAACTGGGCATATACCACCTTTCCGTTTTCGTCCACAACGATTACGGCCCGTGCCGCCAATCCGGCCAAGGGTCCGTCCACCATCATCAGCCCGTAATTCCCGGCAAAGTCCTTGCTGCGGAACAAAGATACGGGCTTCACGTTCTCAATGCCTTCAGTCGTACAAAAGCGTCCTTGTGCAAAAGGCAAATCCATGGACACGGCCAACACCTGCACATTCTCCAAATGAGCCACTTTCACATTGAACTTGCGCACAGACGTGGCGCATACGGAAGTGTCCAGACTTGGAAAAATATTCAATACCACGCGCTTGCCTTTAAGGCTGCCCAAAGACAATTCGCTCAAATCACCGGCCACAGCCGTAAAGTCGGGAGCCGCCTCTCCTTTTTGGGGCATCACCCCGTTGGTATGTACTGCTGTTCCTTTAAATGTCACGGTTTCAAACTGTTTCATAGTTCTCTTTTATTGTTTAGTATCCCGACGTGCAACAGGCACCTATCGGATAGCCCTAAGGCTATGTTACAAATATACACAAAAGATTTCCATTAAAACATTTCAGTCAGTTAATTATCCCTTTTTCAGGAATCTTTAACTGACTGAAACTATTTCATACTGATTACTGCATCTTCCATTCCTCTCCGCATCGGACCATCGGCAAAGCGATTTCTTCACGCGTGCTGTCTCTGAACAGCACTTCCAGAAAAACGTTGGCGACATCTCCAGAAACCGTATCTCCTAATGCCCGGACGGAAGCCAACCCGCCCCTACGTTCCTTCTCACGGGCGGCATACTGGGCCACAAGATCGACCATCTGGCTGCGATAGGAGTCCGTCATGCTGTCGCTATAAGCGATAGAGCGGACATAATCTTCATATTTTCCCTCTATCAAATAATTGTAATAGGTCTCGGCCGCCCGGCTTACCTCGCTTTTATCGCTTTTACCACACGAAACCCATAGGGAAAGTCCTAAAAAGGCCATCCATAGGAGAATGATTTTCCTCATTACTTCTGCCGCATAAAGATATTAATAGGAGTACCGCTGAAGTCCCAACGTTCGCGTATCTTGTTTTCCAGAAAACGACGGTAGGGTTCTTTCACATATTGCGGCAAATTGGCATAGAACACAAAAGAGGGAATTTGCGTATCCGGCAATTGCATGCAATACTTGATCTTGATGTATTTGCCTTTGATGGAAGGGGGCGGATAAGCCTCTATCAGCGGTAGCATCTCTTCATTCAACTTTGACGTAGGAACGCGTTTCTTCCGGTTCTGGTAAACCTCCTTGGCTGTCTCAAGCACCTTGAAAATGCGTTGTTTCGTCAAAGCGGAAGCAAATATAATCGGAAAATCATCGAACGGTGCCATGCGGTTGCGGATAGCATATTCATATTCGTTCATGACTACCGTGTTTTTTTCTTCTACCAAATCCCATTTATTGACCACCACAACCAAACTTTTGTTGTTCCGTTGTATCAATTGGAATATGTTCAAGTCCTGGGCTTCTATGCCACGCTCCGCATCCAGCATCAGAATGCAGACATCGGAATTCTCAATGGCCCGGATGGAACGCATGACGGAATAATATTCCAAATCTTCCGTCACCTTGTTCTTACGGCGGATACCAGCCGTATCGACCAAATAGAAATCAAACCCGAACTTAGTGTAACGGGTATAAATGGAATCCCGGGTAGTCCCGGCGATATCGGTCACGATGTTACGTTCCTCTCCGATGAACGCATTAATCAAACTGGACTTTCCGACATTCGGACGACCCACAACGGCAAAACGGGGGATATTCTCATCCGTTTCGTCATCAATAGTTTTAGGGAATTTTGAGACAATCTGGTCCAACAATTCCCCCGTACCGCTTCCGGTTGCCGCCGAAATACAATAGGGGTCGCCCAACCCCAAAGCGTAAAACTCTGCGGCACTATATATCCATTCATTCGTATCGGCCTTGTTGGCCACAAGGATAACCGGCTTTTTGGTACGCCGCAAGATATTGGCCACGGCTTCGTCCAGATCCGTCACACCGTTCCGGACATCCACCAAAAACAGCACCACATCGGCTTCTTCCGTCGCCAACGTCACTTGCTTGCGGATTTCTTCCTCAAATATATCATCCGAGTTCACCACCCAACCGCCGGTGTCTATCACGGAGAACTCACATCCCGTCCACTCCGACTTCCCATACTGGCGGTCGCGCGTCGTACCGGCTTCATCACTGACAATCGCATGACGTGTCTGGGTCAAACGATTAAAAAGAGTGGACTTACCCACATTCGGGCGTCCGACTATTGCCACTATATTTCCCATAATTTATCGAATTTCGGCTTCACAGCCTGATTATTAATCTAAATTATATCCAAAACTTTTCAAAGCCCGTTCCGAACTTCTCCAATCCTTATCCACCTTCACAAAAGTCTCCAGATAAATGCTCTTACCGAAGAATTTCTCCAAAGACTTCCGGGCTTCTGTGGAAACTTTCTTTAATGCCACTCCCCGATGGCCTATGATGATACCCTTCTGCGACTCGCGTTCCACGTAAATAACGGCATTGATATGAATGGATTTCGCCGCTTCTTTGAACCGTTCCACTACGACTTCCACAGAATACGGAATCTCTTTATCGTAATATAACAGAATCTTTTCACGGATAATTTCAGTCACGAAAAAACGGGCCGGTTTATCGGTCCACTGGTCCTTGCCGAAATATGGAGGGGAATCCGGCAAAAGTTCCTTGATGCGATTCAACACCGTATCTATGTTAAACTTGCACAAAGCTGAAATAGGTATGATTTCGGCCTTGGGCAGGACGGCATGCCAAGCTTCCACCTTAGAAGTCAGTTCCTGCTGGTTACTCACATCGATTTTATTGATAAGCACCAACACGGGAACATCCATCTTGGACACTTTCTCCAAGAAGTCTCCATTCTTATCGGGTGTCTCCACCATATCCGTCACGTACAACAGCACATCGGCGTCTTGCAAAGCTGATTCCGAGAAGTTCAACATAGACTCTTGCAACTTGTAATTGGGCTTCAAGACACCGGGGGTGTCGGAAAAACAAATCTGCATGTCTTCCGTATTCAAAATCCCCATGATACGATGGCGCGTAGTCTGTGCCTTAAAAGTTGCAATAGAAATACGCTCTCCAACCAGAAGATTCATCAATGTGGACTTGCCGACATTCGGATTACCTACGATATTTACAAAACCTGCTTTATGCGCCATAATTGTTCCGTTTTTTCTTTGAATAAAAAGAACGCATCTATAAACGGATGCGTTCTTTTTTATGATGTTTCTTTTTTTGAAGGTTTCCCTTTTATCACTTATTTACCAGCTCCGTCATAGCCCCATTTCATATAAGCGGCTCCCCATGTGAATCCGGCACCGAAAGCGGTAAAAATCAAATTGTCTCCCTTCTTCAACTGCTGTTCGTAATCCCACAAAGCCAAAGGCAAAGTAGCTGCACTTGTATTACCGTAACGTTGGATGTTAAGCATTACTTTTTCCATCGGCAACTCCAAACGGTGTGCTACAGCCTCGATAATGCGTACATTAGCCTGATGGGGAATAACCCAAGCAATATTGTCCTTGGTCAATCCGTTACGTTCGGCCACCAAGGCCGAAGCGTCGCTCATGTTAGTGACGGCAAACTTAAACACCGTACGTCCTTCCTGATGGAGATAATGCAAGCGGTGGTCTATGGTAAAATACGAAGGAGGGCAAGCGGAACCGCCCGCTTTCATGCACAAGAACGGCAACCCCTTGCCATCCGTACGCAAATAGGAGTCCTTCCAACCCAAGTCTTCCGTAGTAGGTTCAACCAATACGGCAGCAGCTCCATCTCCAAAAATCGGACAAGTCGCACGGTCTGTATAATCGACCATTGAAGACATTTTGTCTGCACCGATAACAATAATCTTCTTATAACGGCCGCTCTGAATCAAAGCGGAAGCCGTATCCATGGCGAAAAGGAATCCGCTGCAAGCTGCCTGCAAGTCGTATGCAAAAGCATTCGTCAACCCCAACTTGCCAATGACAATAGAAGCCACAGAGGGGAAATGATAATCCGGAGTAGAAGTAGAAACAATCACACAATCAATGTCTTCAGGATTTACTCCCGTTTTCTGCAGTAACTGTTTCGCTGCTTTACGGGCCATATAGCTCGTACCCAAACCTTCTTCATTTAAAATACGCCTTTCCTTTACGCCGATACGAGTCATAATCCACTCATCGTTTGTATCAACCATTCGCGACAACTCGTCGTTGTTCAAGACATATTCCGGAACGTAACCGCCGATACCGGTGATTACCGCATTTATTTTTTCCATTCTTAATTCTGCTTTCTAAAAAAAGTAGCCGGAGAACACGGATGCTCTCTGGCTATATCTTCCTCACTGACGATTAAACAGCTGCTTCTTTCACGATAGCCACCTTACCTCTGTAATAGCCACAAGTGGGGCACACAGTGTGATAAATGTGGAATGCACCGCAATTCGGGCAAACTGCCAATGTAGGCGCTACGGCCTTATCATGAGTTCTTCTCTTACGGGTTCTCGTTTTTGACTGTCTTCTTTTAGGATGTGCCATTTTCTTAAGTATTTAATTATTATCCAATATTTTTTTCAATTTATCCCAACGCGAATCTACCGGTTTGCCACTTTCTTCATCCGCGCCTTTCTCGTCCTCGGAACCATCTGGGTTCTCAGACGAAGTCACCAAATGTGCCGCCAATGCCTCCATCATTTCCACATTGCAATGTCCAGGTTCATGCACGTGTGTGAGCGGAACTTCTAGCACAATAAATTCGTAAATAATCCATGCGACATTCAATATGGCATCTTCGTATGGTAGTATCATCATATCCCCTTCGTCCGCATACTCATCCCCTAACTTTACGGTAAGCATACGTTCCGTCTCTATCTCCACGTCCATATCGTCAAGACACCGGTCGCACGGCACATGTACCGTTCCTTTAATATGAAAGGTAAAAACATAAGCTCCCCCGCTTTCTCTTATCTTCAGGTCTGCGTCTGCCTTACCCCTCTTCACTAAAGTCCCTTCCACAGCTTCAAAGAATGCATCATTCAATGCAAACTGATATTCAGCGACATCAGTCCGCATGTTCTTCAAATCAATCTTATAACTGTCAAGTACATCCATTTGGGTTGCAAATTTACAAAAAATAAGCGATGGCACACAATAGAAAGCACAAAAAACGCTCTTTTTAATACTTTTTCAACTCCACTCTAAAGGTTGTCCCCACACCGACTTCCGAACGTTTCACAAAAATACGTCCTTTGTGATATTCTTCCACTATACGTTTGGCTAAGGATAAACCCAACCCCCAACCTCTTTTCTTGGTCGTAAAACCGGGACTAAAGACCGTCTGGAAATGATTTTTCGAAATACCTTTCCCGGTATCTGTAACTTCAACAACCACTTTCCCCGCATCTTCAAAAGCTGTTACCGTGATACATCCTTGTCCTCCCATCGCATCTATCGCATTCTTACAAAGATTCTCTATCACCCACTCGAAAAGCGGAGCACACATATAAGCCTTCAACGGATATTCCGGCAACAGGCAACGGATAGACACTTTATTGGATGTACGGCGAGAAATATAATCTATCACGTGTTCAAGCACTGTGCCCAACAATTCCTCGCGGGGTTCCGGTAAAGAACCTATTTTAGAAAAACGTTCGGCTATCATTTCCAATCGTTTCACATCTTTGTCCATCTCCGGGATAAGCTCATCACGGGGATAAGTCTCTTTTAAAATCTCTACCCATGCCATTAACGAAGATATCGGGGTCCCTAACTGATGGGCTGTCTCTTTGGACAAACCCACCCAAACTTTATTCTGCTCTGCCTTTTTGGAACTCAACAAAGCGAAAATAGCCACTATGACAAAAATAAGAACTACCCCCAACTGTATATAAGGATAGGAAGACAACCGTTTCAACATAATGGAATCATCATAACAGATTTCCATAAAATCACCATCAACGCCTTGAGAAGCTCCTTCATTCAGATAAATACGAATCACCCGGCCTCCCTGCCGCATGTCTTCTGCCATTTGCTTTACTTCTCTCGTACTGTCGGCAGCATTACTTGCTTTTAATGACAAATTCCGATAGCTGTGTATTTCTCCTGATTTATACTGCACAATAACCGGAATGGTATTATTTCCATTCAAAACCTTCAAAACCAAGGTGACATCGGTGTTTTCATCCGCATTGTTCAGTGTTCGCATGGCTTCCGCCCATACTTCCATGTTTTGGTGTTCACCCAAAGCCAAATCACGTACTAAATAGTTGGATATAATGAGAGAACCCACGGCTATCACGATGGCCGTGGCTACTAACAAAAACTTAACCTGCCTTATCCGGTCATACCACTGCATAACATTTAACTTTCTATACTCCTTTCCCAAAACGTGCAATCCTCCTTTTTATTGCATCATTGTTACATCCAAATTCAATGTAACACCGTCTTTACGCCTTGAGATGGAATGGAAGCAAGTGAGGTCATTTTACAAATTCTCTCT
>ENA-ORKV01002352-ORKV01002352.1-human-gut-metagenome-genome-assembly--contig:-NODE-2352-length-11476-cov-3.097816_pt1 | contig 11476 bp, 9 predicted proteins | sample MGYA00243058_ERZ508805 | MGnify/ENA primary metagenome ERZ508805 (study PRJEB26277, sample SAMN04329770) | human gut metagenome | biome: human-associated habitat | host: Homo sapiens | place: USA... | reverse complement strand
TAACGACGTTCCAGGTGTGACCGCTGTTGGAGACGCGTCCAAAATGCTCCACCCCGGCATAGCAGGCTGCCAGCTCATAAAAATAAGCAAGATCATAACATACGCCATGTGCTTTTCTGTTCTTTAACGCAGCCCAGCCCGGTGTGTAGCCATCCTCGAAATGGGAATGCGCCTGCACCCACTCATTAACATACCATGCCCTGTTATACTGATCCATATCCTTCGTCGCATTCTGAATCTGAGCCGCACAGTATTTGTTGGCTTCGATATCCCGGTACATCTCTTTCGTGTCTTTATTCCTGCCGTTGATCACAAAACGGTATGTCAGTTTCCCGCTGCTGTGCTTCATACGGACCTTCACACCAGTCACCTCATCGGTATAGCCCTTCGTGCTTTTCTTTAATTTGCGCACACGCAGGTTCATCCATTCGGTTGTCATACTGTCCCATTCTTCGGACAGATATGCGTTGTCGTATATGGCAGCGTTCACTGCCGTTGTAAATGCTGATGATGTTTTCCAGAGATTTTGCTTTGAAGATGCCAGCGTCACCTGAACCGTCTTCGTCTTCTTCTGACTGCCGGCAGTCTGCCATGCCTGTGTAACTTTCTCCGCCGCCTCCTGCGGTGTCTGTGTTTTGGCAAACGCTTTGTCTGCCCCCGGCATTCCACACACCAGCACTGCCACCAGTGCTCCCAGCAGCACACCGGCTGCTTTTCCGGTCCATTGATTCTTTTTCATTGAAAGCCCCCTTCACATTGTGCCTTTAACAAATCGTAGCGCCGCCCAGCACAACACCGTCTTCATAAAAGACAACTGCCTGTCCCGGTGTCACCGCGCGAACCGGTTCCGGAAAATGAACCGTAATACGATCCCCTGTACACTCCTCGATCTCACACCTTGCCCCTGCATGGGAATATCGGATCTTGGCTGTAACGATCTGTCCCTTTTCAAAATGATCCGCCGCCATATAATTGATCCTGTCTGCCGTCAGCCGGTCCGTAAAAACATCCTGCGCCTCCCCGATCACGACCTCTCTGGTGTCCGGACGGATCTGTGTCACAAAGACCGGATGCCCCATTGCAAGATTTAAGCCCTTGCGCTGTCCCACGGTATAATGCGAGATTCCCTTATGCTGTCCCAAAATCCTGCCATCCTCTGTCACAAAGTTACCCGGGAGCTCCTTCTGCCCGGTCTCACGCTCGATAAAACCTGCATAGTCCTGATCCGGCACAAAACAGATTTCCTGGCTGTCCGGTTTATCTGCCACCAGAAGACCTATCCTAGAAGCAATCTGTCTTATCTGCGGCTTCGTATAATCTCCGCAAGGCATAAGTGTATGTGCAAGCTGCTCCTGTGTCAGATTGTAGAGCGCATAGGACTGATCCTTCGCATCCGTAACCGATGCCGATATCGCATATCGTCCGTTTGGAAGCTTGACTATACGTGCGTAATGCCCTGTAGCTACATAATCTGCACCGATTGAACGCGCTCTGTTCAAAAGTGCCTCCCACTTGATATATCTGTTGCAGGCATTACATGGGTTAGGTGTCCTTCCTGCAAGGTACTCCCTGTTAAAATAATCTATGACCTTCTCCTTGAATTCATCCCTGAAATTCATAACATAGTGCGGTATCCCAAGCTTAGCCGCTACACGCTTTGCATCACCAACGGCTGATATCCCACAGCACGAATCCGTCTCCGATTCTTTATCATCCTGCCAAATCTGCATTGTGACACCGACAACATTGTACCCTTGTTCCTTCAGTAGATATGCCGTAACGGATGAATCAACACCTCCCGACATTCCTACTACTACTGTATCTGCCATAAAATGCTCCTTATTTTATCAATTCTTTAAAATTATCATCTAAATCCGGGCTGTTTTAAAGTCCCTGACATATGTCAAATATTAAACTATTCGTGCCCTCTTTTCAACTGTTTAATTCTGCGGATACTTTTCATCCAAAGAATCATATCTTTCCACATTACAGAATAGAATGCTAAAAACAGCTCCCATGGAGAAAAAATGTCAGCAAAAACGATTATAAAGGGAACTCTGGTTTTTACAATATCAGGCATACTATGCCGTATCATGGGCTTCATATTCCGCATATATATATCAAGAATCATGCCGGCAAACCAGATTGGGCTGTACCAGATGGTAATGCCTATCTGCGTTCTTTGTCAGGCTGTCGCTGTCGGTGGCTTGTCCACTGCCGTAACAAAATATACAGCCGCATACCTTGCCCAGAAAAAGAAAGACAAAGGTTACGTCAATTTTTTGGCAACCTTGCTTTACTGCACCGTCATATCTGCAATAATTGCCCTAATTATAATCAAAAATTCCGCATTTATCTCGAAAATATTTCTGAGCAGCAGCCTATGTGGAAGCCTGCTTATCATTGCTGCGTACTCTGTTCCTTTCGCATGCATCCACTCTGTTATTTCAAGCTATTTTATCGGACTTGAGCTTCATGGGCTCTGTGCCACCGCGCAGGTAATCGAGCAGATAATACGAATAACCTGCGTGTTCACATTTGTCGGAATAGCCGGACAAAACGGTAATTTAGCTGACGCATCCACTGCCCTTTACGGCATTCTTGCTGGAGAGATATCATCATCCGTCTTCTGTCTTGCCGCTGTTATCTTTCTAAAAGATAAATACAAGACCGAGGAGGCGGCGCTTTCCAAAGCTCCACTCTACTATATGAGTGAAGGCATAATCCAGCTCGCCGTCAACTACCGCCTCGCACTCCCAATAACTGCCAATCATTTCTGCCTGCACCTTATGCAAAGCTTTGAGGCTGTGCTTCTGCCAATGATGCTCGTAACATACGGTCAGACCGGCGAGGAGGCACTTACCACCTACGGTGTACTGACAGGCATGACAATGCCTCTTGTTCTCTTCCCTGCAACCTTCACTAATGCCATGGCACAGGCACTTCTTCCTGATATTTCCAAATCATGGCAGACAAAAAACCTCTCACATCTTAACAGGAGCCTTGAACTAGCCTTGACTCTCGCATGTAATCTTGGAATCATGTGCATTCCGGGATTTTTCTTCTACGGTGCGGGATTTGGAGGTATAATTTTTGATAACAAAGCTGTGATAGCACAAGTCCGTCTTATGAGCCTTATATGCCCGGTCATATTTTTATCCACGCCTTTGTCAAGCGCATTAAATGCCATGGGAAAAACCGTAACCGTGTTCATTTCAAGCATGCTCGCCCAGCTCATCAGACTTGCACTTGTTGTATTTGTCATTCCGCGCGCAGGCATAAACGGCTACTGCTACGGACTTATAGCCAGCCATCTTTTTGTATGCATATATATGATGCTGGTGCTGAAAAAATTAACCGGATGCAGCTACTCAATAAAAACTCTTGCAGCCGCACCGGTTATACGTTCAATCATATGCTTTTTCGCAACAATACCTATATATACTACACTTCACCACGCACAAAATCTCCCCGAAATAACATGTCTGCTAATCGGCGGAGGCACATATATAGCCGCATCCGTTGTGTCATATATATTCATGCAGGATAAGTAAAATTTGTTATAAATATAAAACTATCTGACTTTTATATACAAATTCTGATGTCAAAACATGACAATTCAGTCTACGAGTGTATAACGAGTAACATTTATACATATCACTTCGTTGTCGGAAGTAAAGAATTCTAAGAACTCTGATAAATACTTTCTATGCATATGCCATCGAAGCAAAGCATACATACATGCTATTATTTTACTGTGTTTACAAGTGTTCCCACACCTTCCACTATGCACTCTACAGTATCACCGGGTTTAAGGAAACGCGGTGGTTCAAAACCCATGCCGACGCCTGCCGGTGTTCCCATAGAGATTATAGTCCCGGCTTTTAAAGTCATTCCGGATGAAAGCTCACTTATCACATGCGCCACATCGAATATCAGAAGCTCCGTATTGCTGTTCTGCCGAAGCTCACCATTAACCTTCGACTGTATTGTAAGCTTAGGCGGAAACGCTATGCTGTCTGCTGTAGTAATGCATGGCCCCATCGGCGTGAAGCCATCCAGGCTCTTGCCAAAATACCACTGCTTATGACGTGTCTGCACATTTCTTGCACTCACGTCATTGATAATCGTATAACCGAATATGTACTCTGCGGCATCATCCTCGGACACATTCTTTGCGTCCTTCCCAATTATGACGGCAAGCTCACACTCATAGTCAAGGCTGTCAACAAGATTCTCATGTGCCTCGATAAAGCCTTTGTTTTGGACTGCCTCATTCACTCTCTTAGAAAAATATACAGCATATGGCCTTTCACCGCCAAATGCCTCCTTCTTATATCTCGCCGACTCTGCAGCATGCTCCATATAGTTGATTCCAAGACAGATGATGTCCTGCTTAGGTCTTGGAATAGGTGCTAAGAGCCCTACGTCCTTAACAGGAACTGCTCCATGTATCTCATCCGGATCCTTGCGGTTATATATTCCGATAAGCTCTTTCTCCGCCTTCGACATCTTCTCTATAACCTCCTGCATGTCACTGTAAGGCATTCCAAGTGAGCGCAGCGGGTATACCCATGTCTCATCATCATTGATAACTCCAACTCGTTCCTTTTTTCCATCCAGATATGTAACAAACTTCATTACCAACTCCATTTCTGCCACATATTAACGGCACAAATAATTATCAAGCGGATATTCATAATCCGCTCTGCAGCTTTTATAACACTATGCACTGCCATCACGACATCGGTAAGAACACTTGCTCTTCATTACATAGTGTTGAATTTTACAAGTATTTTATCACCTTGAAAAAAATTATGCAATCTGTTTATATTGTCCCGATATAATAACAATATCCCCGTCAACGACGAGGATATCTTCGATGCTTGTATGTAACAATTTACTTAAAATCAACAGATTATCAAGGCTTGGAAGAGACTTGCCCGAAAGCCATTTATATACTGCCTGCGGATTCTCAAACCCCATGACCTCCTGAATATCCTTCACCGAATACCCATTATCACGAAGTAATTCCTTTATTCTCTTACCGGTTGCTTCCTGTCGGATTGACAAATACATAGGTCTCATAATTTTTCCTCCATTCATCCCATCCTGAACACAAATCCATTTTAACAGCTTTTTCATGTAATTTCCAGTATAAATTTTACTACACACTTTAATCTTGTTACTACACACTTTTTGGTATTAAAGCACTGCAAATCATAGTAAAGCTCTTCGCAATTTAAGTCACGAAACAGCTCTGTATCAAGTTATTTCCCGACGTACACCACAAAGATTTTCATACACCATTTTTATACCATTTTCATATGAAAACACGTAGAAATATGAGAAAATGTATATAATATGATACCATCTGTATACCCCATAAATGCCCTAAACCGCCCATTTCTGTGCTATTTCTTACAGTATATACGGTGTCACCTGATACACATAATAATTGATCCAATTCGTATAAAGGTTATTGGCATGTGCTCTCCATGACAGGCGCGGTCTGGAGCTGGCATCACCGTCTGTGTAATAATTGCATGGCATGTCAATCGGAAGGCCTTTTCCGAGGTCACGCTTATACTCCGTATCGAGTGTGATACGGTCATACTCAGGATGTCCCATCACAAAAATTCTCTTTCCGCCCTCCGCAAGTACTATAAACACGCCAACCTCGTCCGATTCTGCAAGAATCTGAAGTCTTGCATCGGCTAAAATATCAGACTTAGACACTGTCGTATGACGTGAGTGCGGAGCATAGAAATAATCATCAAAGCCACGGACAAGAGGAACCTTGCGGTTTAATACCTTGTGTTCAAAGATTCCGAATGCTTTCTTAGGGAGAAGCTCTTTACGGATTCCATAATGGTGATACAGTCCTGCCTGTGCTCCCCAGCATATGTGAAGCGTTGATGTGACATGCTTGTCTGACCAGTCCATAATTTTTACAAGCTCATCCCAGTAAGTGACTTCCTCAAATTCCATCTGTTCAACCGGAGCGCCTGTTATGATAAGCCCATCAAAATTTCTGTCCTTTATCTCGCTGAAGGTCTGATAGAACTGATTAAGATGTGAAGCCGATGTATTCTTTGACACATGTGATTCAAGCTGTAAAAATGTTATATTAAGCTGCAGCGGTGTGTTCGACAAAGCCCTTAGAAGCTGAAGCTCCGTGTCCTGCTTTATTGGCATAAGATTTAGTATCAGCACCTCAAGCGGCCTTATGTCCTGTGACAGAGCCCTGTTTTCGTCCATCACAAATATATTTTCATCTTCAAGAGCCGCTCTCGCCGGCAAGTCATTCTGTATTCTAATAGGCATCAGTCATTCCTCTTTCCTGTCATATTTATAAAATCTTCCTCGGATATAATCGGAACTCCAAGCTGCTTGGCTTTCTGATTTTTCGAAGAATTGCTCGTTGTATCGTTATTTATGAGATAGTCAGTCTTAGAGCTTACGCTTCCTGCAACTTTTCCGCCAAGGCTTTCGATAAGTGCCTTAACTTCATTCCTGTTGGCAAAATGTTCAACCGAACCGGTTATAACAAAAGTCTTTCCTGCTATGTCAGAGCTTAAATCTGCCTTCTCTTCCGGAATAAGCTTAAGCTCTTTTTCCAGTTGAAGAGCATTTTCTCTCTTTTTAGCATCAGAAAAATATCTGACAATATCGCCTGCAATGACCGCTCCTATTCCGTCAATCTGCATCAGCTCATTCTCATCAGCAGCCATAACAGCTTCAAAGCTGCTGTCAAAATGTCTGCATATAAGCTTAGCATTCGCAACACCTACACCCGGTATTCCAAGAGCGTATATAAATCTGCTTATCTGTGCATCTCTGGATTTCTCTATGGATGACATCATATTGTCAAAAGATTTCTCTCCGAAGCCTTCCATCGTGCAGATACGCTCCTTATAGCGGTCAAGATGATATATGTCCGCATATGTTTTAATCATACCATCATCTATGAATTTTTCAAGAGTTGCCTCCGATATTCCGTCAATATTCAACGCATCCCTTGAGACAAGAAGCTCGAAGCTTTTTACCTGCTTTGCCTGACATTCCGGATTAGTACAATATAAGCTTAATGCATCATTCTGGCTTCTAAGCTCAGTCTTTCCTCCGCATACAGGGCAGATATCAGGTATGACTACTTCGCCATCATCCTTCCTGTCATCACCCTGCGCTTTCTTTACCACTTTTGCAATCTGCGGAATTATCATATTAGCTTTGTAGACAGATATGATATCTCCAAGACCAAGGCCGAGCGACCTTAAGATACTCACATTGTGTACACTTGCCCTTGAAACAGTGGTTCCCTCAATCTCAACTGGCTCGAATATCGCAACAGGGTTTATAAGCCCTGTTCTTGATGCACTCCACTCTATCTCTAAAAGCTTAGTGTCAACAAGTTCATCCTTCCACTTAAAAGCTATTGAATGTCTTGGAAATTTGGCAGTACGTCCAAGGCTCTCTCCGTATGATATATTATCATATGTGAGCACCAATCCGTCCGAAGGGAAATCATTTTTCTCAACCTCTTTTGCAAAATACTCAACTGACTCTGCCATATTCTTCTCATCCACAACGCGAAAATCCACTGTGTCAAAGCCCTGAGCTTTCAACCAGTTAAACTGGACTTCCTTGGAATTTTCAAAATCGACATCCGGCTCGCCTGTCTGTGTATCAACTGCCGAAATAAGTGCAAATGCCTTAAGTCTTACATTTCTCTTAGCTGTAATTCCACTGTTAAGCTGGCGTACTGAACCACTGCACAGGTTTCTTGGATTCTTATATTTCCCGCTTTCCCCGGCAATCTGTGCATTTATCTTCTCAAAATCAGAATATGTTATTATAGCTTCACCTCTTATAACTAATCTTCCCTGATATGCTATCCTTGTAGGAAGATTCTTAAAGGTCCTTGCGTTAGCTGTTATGACCTCACCGATATATCCGTTTCCTCTTGTAACAGCCTTTACAAGCTCACCACGTTCATATGTCAGGACTACCGTAAGTCCGTCAAGCTTCCATGACAGCAGGCACTTATGATTTCCCGCAAACGCGGCAAGTGCATCCACAGACTTCGTCTTGTCAAGGCTTAGCATCGGAGCAGCATGTTCCTCCTTGGGAAGCTCACTTACCGTCTCATAACCTACATGCCGGGTAGGACTGTCCGACATGACTATTCCTGTCTCCTCCTCAAGTGCCACAAGCTCATCATAGAGAGCATCATACTCAAAATTGGTCATAAGCTCCTTATCGCCTGCATAATATGCTCTGCCTGCCTCATTTAATATCCCGATTAACTCCTTAATTCTACCTGCTTTATCCATCACTGCGCTCTCCCATTCCACAAAGGCTTCTAAGCTTGGTGGTCTCTTCAAAAGTAAGAGGTCTTATTTCACCATCTTTAAGCCCATTGATATTTATATTCATTATTCTTATTCTCTTTAGCAACAGCACTTCATATCCGAATGCTCCGCACATTCGTCTTATCTGGCGGTTAAGTCCCTGCTTTAACACTATAGTAAAAGTTCTTTTACCGTTTTTTTTGACAACACATCTTCTTGTGATTACTTTTTTTCCGGTATTTCCATCCGTTATCTCAACACCTGCACCCATCTTCTTTATAAACTCATCAGTCACATCCTTGTTGACTTTTACAACATACTCCTTCTGATGATTATTCGATGTCTTTAAAATATTATTCATAAGCTCACCGTCATTAGTTAGAAGCAGAAGCCCGCATGATTCCTTGTCAAGCCTTCCAACAGGGAATACTCTCTTATCAATCCCCTTATTTTTAAGATAAGCTGCAAGACTGTCCGGCTCGTCCGCCATCGTGCTTACTATTCCTTCCGGCTTGTAAAATGCATATATAACCTTCTTTACTGCAGCAGGAGCCTTGATATCCTTTCCACTTATACTGACGATATCTTCATCTTCAACCTGCATGCCCATAAACGCTTCCGTCCCATTGACGAGAACCTTACCCGCCTCAATAAGCCTGTCGGCTTCACGCCTTGAACAGTATCCTGAATCACTAATATATTTATTAAGTCTCATATTTTCTTATTCCTTTTTTAGTCAATAATATCTGCAAAAATCGGCATAATTCAGTTTTGCCGCAGTGCGTTCCTGCATAGATGCTTAACATCTCTATCTTGTGTTGGGCTTGTACCCTGCACCGTACAAACGATTGCCTTCTTATATGGCATCAGCGCAGGAACAAATCCTGCGCCGATAAAATCATATCATATTCACTGCATCACTGTTTTGGCTGCCGCTCATACAAAAATCTCGTCACATTGTCAAAAATTAATACATTTTCTATTTCTTCAAGATTAGGCTGATTAAGCTCTGCCACAAAGTTTTCAACACGCACTTTTCTGGCAATATCCTCAATCATCTGGTCGGACAGCATAATGGAATTATAACTTTTCACTTCATCACCTACACTGCTGCTGCATATATAGTATGTCCCACTCTCATTGGTACATATATAGAATGCATTGAGCATAGTGACAACCTGCGGACCTAAGGTCGTTGCCACGCCACACCTTGCAACAACTATATAGCTCCCATCGACCATTCCTTCCATCATATAGCACGTAAGCGATTTGACTGAATCAATGTATCCGCTAAGCTGCATGAACTTATCTCTGTCAAGATTCGCACTGTCATTAGTCATGTACATTGCCAACTCATAATCGCCCGATGCCAGATAATCGTAAAACTGCCGCACGAAGCTCTTGATGTCATAATCCATATCCTCGACAAACAAACCCGTTTTCACAGTGGCCGCAGCCTCCGTGACATTCTCAGCTGATGCATCCGGCATTTTATTCTGTATAACCACAACATCCGTCATCTGTTCAGATACCGTATAATTTTCCGAACATCCGGCAAGCAGAAGCATGACACATGAGAGGCATACAACCAAAAACCTTCTATACACTAATAACCTCCGAATAATAAATGCAGCTGTAAGCTAAATATACAACTCCACTTTGCTAAAGTACCGCTCAATATAATACTCTAATGTATAATTTTAACAATATTTCCGCAAAAAATCAATATGCTTTTGACTTATCCTTAAGTGCCATCTATATACTGACCCGTTCAAACTTTTACTTGCAAAATATAAAATAATATTATAAAATAATGCTTAGCGGTTTTCTAAGAATAACACCGCATGCACTTGTAGCTCAGTGGATAGAGCACCGGTTTCCGGAGCCGGGTTGTCGGGGGTTCGATTCCCTCCAGGTGCATTTTTTTATTGCAAAAATAGCAAGACAACGCTCTGTCTAATAACAAATTATTCAAATCCGTTTTCTCTGGTATAGATATATGAATGATCTGAAAGGATTTCCTCCCTTGACAATTCTGTATTATTTATAGACCTAATCATCTCATCAATTCCCGTCTTCGATATTTCTCCATCTATCGGAATAAGTATCAGTTCGTGCACACTGCTTGGCACAACATAAATGTCCGTTTCTATATGCTCGGTAAATTTTTCCATAAGTCCATCATAGAGCATGCACGAAGCTCCATAGCTTCTATAAGCATTCGTAAGCACATACATAGGAAACCGCTCATTCATAATGTCAACCTGTGCCACAAGCGTTTCCACATCCATATTCCTGTCCTCTCTAAGAATCATATCGGATACAACCTGATTCATCGGCTTTATCTCTGCAGGATACAGTCTCGGTGTATTCTTCTTTGCAAGTCTGTAAAGACATTCCTCATCAACTCCCCAGTGTTCTAAATGATTGTTGTAGATAGTCACTATCCCTCTGCCATTGTCAACATTATCGATGACCGCAAAATATACTATCGCAAGGTCAAGGAACTTTCTATGCGGTATTTTTTCTAAGAGTTCCTTGTTTCTGTCGCAGCTTATCAGCCTGAACGCCACATGCTCCTCTATCTTCCCAAAATCCATGAAGAAATCTGACGGAATCGAAATGATTCCACTGTTTGCAACATAGAGCTTGTATATCTTCTCAGCAATCTCGTACACCTCACACCCTGATAAGTACATAGTATAATATCCGTTAAGATATATTGTAGGCGAAAAATTGCTGTCCTTTTTCATTATCACAACGCCGTCCAAGGTAACGCCGTTAATTTTAGTCACACGGTGAATAAAAACCTCTGCCTCCTTCCCGACAATTTTCTTTATGCAATCCACCACTGCATTTAAAAAATCCTGATAATTCATATTCTGTTTTCCTTTCTATAAATAAACTTTGACAGGCAATCAAAGGTTATTCCGCAAAAAACAATATTAAACAGCAATATGCAATATTAAATAGCTAAATCCATCAAAATTCCATATTGCATAAAAAATGCTGTATCCTTATGTAATCTATATTAAAATCTGATATATGGGAATTAAAAGAATCCAATAAAATAAAAAGATAACTCAAAAAAGAATAACTTTTAGAATGGTGTGTCATGCGGC
>ENA-ORKV01002351-ORKV01002351.1-human-gut-metagenome-genome-assembly--contig:-NODE-2351-length-11484-cov-27.754624_pt1 | contig 11484 bp, 10 predicted proteins | sample MGYA00243058_ERZ508805 | MGnify/ENA primary metagenome ERZ508805 (study PRJEB26277, sample SAMN04329770) | human gut metagenome | biome: human-associated habitat | host: Homo sapiens | place: USA... | reverse complement strand
CCCAAGCGTTTCATAGCACAAATTCGTCCGATGTTGAAACCGTGTTTCAGCGCCGGACGTTTTTTTGCCCTTTTTTCCGCAAAAGGGCGTTTGTGGATTGCCTGATTGCAAAGGTGACTTTCCTTCCAAACAGGACATCGCCATGCTTCCAGAGGGCAATGGAAACGGACGAAGTCCGCGGTCGCCTTCTGGACTCCTTCGGTGCCCTCCTTCGTAGCAGTGCGGTGGCGCTGCTTGGGGGTACGAATGGTTCACAAACTATAACTACTTTCGGTACAAATCAAGTAACATGGGAGTGACCGCGCCGAAGGTTTCCAAAGGGCGAGCGGAAAGCCCTTTGGTCGCGTCCGCAGACGCGAAATCCTCTGCGGCAATGGTGGAGAAAATCAGGGAATTAGGGGATTAGAGGAAATAACATCATGCTCAAAAAGTACATTACCGACCTGAGACACGAATTCTCCGGCTACAACGCCGGCAAACTCCTCAAGGACATCCTGAGCGGCATCACAGTGGCGGCGGTGGCGCTGCCGCTTGCCCTCGCATTCGGCGTGTCCTCCGGCGCGGACGCCGCCGCAGGGCTTGTCACCGCCATCCCATCATCGGCGGACTTGTCATTGGGCTGCTTGGCGGCGCATCCTTCCAAATCAGCGGCCCGACCGGGGCCATGAGCGCCATCCTCATCGGCATCGTCGCCCAGTACGGCTTGCAGGGCGTGTTCGTCGCGTCGCTTGCGGCGGGCGTGATCATCCTGCTGGCGGGCATCCTCCGCCTCGGCAAGCTCGTCAACTTCATCCCGACCAGCGTCGTCATGGGCTTCACCAGCGGCATCGCGATTATCATCGCCTTGGGGCAGGTGGACAACTTCTTCGGCACGCACTCCGTCGGCACAAGCGCGCTGGAAAAGCTGTGGAGCTACACCAGCGTCGGATTTACCCCCAACTGGCAGGCGGTCGCCATCGGTTTGCTGGTTGTGCTGTTCATGGTCTTCTGGCCGAAAAAGCTGAACGCGAAGGTGCCGGGGTCGCTGCTGGCGATTATTCTGGCGACCATCGTGACCGAAATCGCGGGTTTCGATTCGCTGGCGAAGGTGGGGGACATCCCGAAAAGCCTGATGCTGGACAATCGCCTGAACCTCGGCGCGGTCAACCTCGACATGCTCCAAAACCTCGTCAGCCCGATTGTCTCCATCGCCATGCTGGGCATGATTGAGTCGCTGCTGTGCGGTGCGAGCGCATCCCGCATGAAGGATGAAGCCTTCGACGCGGATCGTGAGCTGATTGCGCAGGGCGTGGGCAACATCCTGCTGCCGTTTTTCGGCGGCGTGCCCGCAACGGCGGCGATTGCCCGCACGTCCGTCGCCATCAAGTCCGGCGAGCAGACCCGCGTGACCGGCATTGTGCATTCGCTGGTGCTGCTGCTGGCGATGGTGCTGCTGGGCGGCGTGATGAGCCGCCTGCCGCTGAGCGCGCTGGCGGGTGTGCTGATGGTGACGGCGTGGCGCATGAACGAGTGGCACGGCATCAAGACGATTTTCAGCCGCAAGGTGTGGACGGGCGTCGCGCAGTTCCTGATTACGATGGTGTCCACCGTTGTCTTTGACCTGACCGTCGCCATCGTCATCGGCATTGTGACCGCGCTGCTGATGTTCGTCTGGAACGCCGCGCGCCTGACCATCGAAACCGAGACGGTGGACAAGGTGCGTCTGGAGCGCCTGCACCGCATGGGCAAGCCGGTGGATGAATCCCGCGCGAAAAGCATCCTCGTCAGCTATGTGAACGGTTCGCTGTTCTTCGCGAACTGCGCGGAATTGAAGCGGAAGCTGCTTTCGGTGGATTTTACCGGCTGTGAGCACCTGATTCTCTCCCTGCGCGGCGTGTCCGCGACCGACATTTCCGGCGTGCAGACGCTGATGGAGGTGTGCGCGCTGATTGCGCAGAAGGGCGTGACCGTCTCGATTTGCGGCGTGCATGAGAACGTCGCGGGCTTCTTCCAGAAAGTCGGTCTGACCGACCAGCTGGGTGCGGCGGCGTTCTACCCGAACGCCTCCGAAGCGGTGATTGACACGCTGGCGCAGGAACAGGCGGGGGCGTGAGCAAAGAAACGCCTTGCGGGCTGAAATTCCGATGTTTGGGAAAAAGCAGCGTCATCATAAAAAGCCTCGATAAAAATCAAGTAACATGGAAGTGCACTGCGAAGGGGTCAAGGGGGCGATCGCAAAGCCCCCTTGTCGCTCCCGCAGGAGCGAAATCCCCTGCGTTCGGGAAAGAGCGGCTATGGTCGCAAGACCAGCAACTTGGTCGCGCCCATCTGGCGCGACACAGCACAGTTGTTGGATAGAGCGGCTTGGGGGCGCGTCTGAGGACGCGCGAAGTTACTGGCAGGGACGCTTCGCTGCCTGCACCTTTGTTGGTTATTCCCTTTGAGTGGGTTTGACGAGGAACAGTTGGGGCGTTGCCCCAAACCCCAGCAGGGGCGCCGCCCCTGCACCCTGCAAGGGGCATTGCCCCTTGACCCTTTTTTTGCGCCCCGGCTTGGTCACTTTTCCATACAATAAATGCCCTGGCAGTTTTTGTGCTGTCGGGGCATTTCCTTTTCCCTTATTCCTCTGGCTTTTCTACCCGGATAATCCGTTCAATCACCGGCTGATTCGCCTTGGCGACCGTCCCATTCCGATCCGTCACCGGCGTATGCTCGCAAATCGCGTCCACAACCTCCATCCCGCTGATGACCTTGCCGAACGCGGCGTACTGCCCGTCCAAATGCGGCGCATCCGCGTGCATGATGAAGAATTGGCTGCTGGCGCTGTCCATCGCGCTTGACCGCGCCATCGACAGGACACCGCGCGTGTGTTTCAGGTCGTTCTGCACGCCGTTGGCGCTGAATTCGCCCTTGATCCGCTGGCTTGAACCGCCCGTGCCGTTGCCGTTCGGGTCGCCGCCTTGAATCATGAAGCCGGAAATGATGCGGTGGAAGGTCAAGCCGTCGTAGAAGCCGCTGTCCACGAGGGAAAGGAAGTTCGCGACGGTGATGGGTGCGGTGTCGGCGTACAGCTCCGCGACAATCGTGCCGTAGTCCTTCACGTCGATTTGGACGTAGGATATGCCGGTCATGGGCGTGTCTGTCGGCGCGTCGGCGGCGGGGGAGTCCGCATTCTGGGCGGAACAGCCCGTTAAAATCAGCAGCAAAATCAGCAGAAGCGGCAAAATTCGTTTCATTTTCATGTCTCCTTTATAGGATGTAATCCATCGCCATCATCAGCGAAAATCCGACGGCGAACAGCACCGTGCCGACATTGGTATGCGTGCCCTGCGCCATTTCCGGCACAAGCTCCTCGATGACGACGTAGAGCATCGCGCCCGCGGCGAAGGACAGCATCACGGGCATCATCGGGGCGAAAACCGCCGCCAGCCCGATGGTCAGCAGCGCGCCCAGCGGCTCAACCGCGCCGGAAAGCATCCCCAGCGTGAACGCCTTTACGCGGCTCATGCCTGCCTGACGCAGGGGCATGGCGACAATCGCGCCTTCGGGCACGTTTTGCAGGGCGATGCCGACGGCAAGGGCGAACGCGCTGGCGAAAGATACGCTGCCGACCTGCTCCGGCTGCATACTGCCCGCGTAGACCACGCCGACCGCCATGCCCTCCGGCAGATTATGCAGCGCGACGGCGAGCGCAACCATCATCGACCGGGGGAGCGACGCGCGCAGCCCCTCCTGTTCGCCGTCCAGGTGGACGTGGGGGACGAGCCGATCCAGCAGCAGCAGGAAGAGAATCCCCAGCCAGAACCCGATCGTCGCGGGCAGGAACGACCATGCGCCCAAGTCCGCCGCGCCCTCCAGCGCCGGAATCAGCAGGCTCCATATGCTTGCCGCAACCATCACGCCCGCCGCGAAGCCGCTCAAGCCCTTCTGCACCTTCTCCGGCAAGTCGCGCTTGAGGAAGAAAACCAGCGCCGCGCCCAGCGTTGTGCCGAGAAAGGGCACGAGCAGCCCTTGCAAAACCTGTGTGTTCATGAAAAGTGGATACCTCCTTCATTCGCGGATGTTCACCTCCGCGTTTTTCTTGCATGAACACATGGTATCACACCCGTTTTTTCCTGTCAAGGGGCAAAAAAAACGGCGAAAATGCAAAATCGCCGCCGCTGTCATCCAGAAAAACATAATTAGTGCAGCAAAAGCCCTTGTCAGATGCGCCTGCATGGTGTATGATGAAAAACGTGAAAGGCGAAAGTATCGCCTCTCGACAAGGGCGTCGGGACTCCGCATCGGCGGGTTCTGCGCCGATAAATCAGCATGTTTATGATTTGAAAGGAGTCCTGCATCATGGCGAATTATTGCCAGCGCGTTCTTGACGATTTGAAGGTTCGCTATGCCCACGAGCCGGAATTCATTCAGGCGGCGACCGAAATTTTGACGACCCTTAAGCCCGTTATCGAACGGAACGAAGAGAAGTATGAAGCGGCGGGACTGCTCGAACGCTTCGTGGAGCCGGAGCGCATCATCACCTTCCGTGTGCCGTGGATTGACGATCAGGGCAAGGTGCAGGTCAACCGCGGCTACCGTGTGCAGTTCAACAGCGCGATTGGCCCGTACAAGGGCGGTCTGCGCCTGCATCCCAGCGTCAACCAGTCGATTTTGAAGTTCCTTGGCTTTGAGCAGATTTTGAAGAACAGCCTGACCGGCCTGCCCATCGGCGGCGGCAAGGGCGGCTCCGACTTCGACCCCAAGGGCAAGAGCGACAACGAAGTGCAGCGCTTCTGCCAGTCCTTCATGACTGAGCTGTACCGCTACATCGGCAAGGACACCGACGTGCCGGCGGGCGATATTGGCGTCGGCGCACGCGAAATCGGCTACCTGTACGGCCAGTACAAGCGCATCACCGGGCTGTATGAAGGCGTGCTGACCGGCAAGGGTCTGACGTGGGGCGGCAGCCTCGCGCGCAAGGAGGCCACCGGCTACGGCCTGTGCTACTTCACGCAGGCGATGATGGAGCGCAACGGCAAGTCCATCGCGGGCAAGACGGTTGTTGTGTCCGGTTCGGGCAACGTCGCCATCTACGCGGTGCAGAAGATTACCGAGATGGGCGCGAAGGTCGTCGCCATGAGCGATTCCAACGGCTACATCTACGACCCCGACGGCATTAAGCTGGATGTGGTCAAGCAGCTGAAGGAAGTGGAGCGCAAGCGCATCAAGGAGTATGTCAAGGCGGTTCCGACCGCGACCTACACCGAGGGCTGCTCCGGCATCTGGACGATTCCCTGCCAGATTGCCCTGCCCTGCGCAACGCAGAACGAAATCAACGAAGCATCCGCCAAGGCGCTGATTGCCAACGGCGTGGAAGCAGTCGGCGAAGGCGCGAACATGCCCTCGACGCTTGAAGCCACCGCGGCGTTCCAGCAGGCGGGCGTGCTGTTTGCCCCGGCGAAGGCTGCCAACGCGGGCGGCGTGGCGGTTTCCGCGCTGGAAATGAGCCAGAACAGCCAGCGCCTGAGCTGGACGTTCGAGGAAGTGGACGCGAAGCTGAAGGACATCATGGTGAACATCTTCGCCAAGGTGGATTTGGCGGCGCACGAGTACGCCAAGGAAGGCGATTACGTCGCGGGTGCGAACATTGCGGGCTTCCTGAAGGTTGCCGACGCGATGATGGCGCAGGGCGCGGTGTAATCAGCGGATAATATCAGCAGTATCAAAAAAAACCGGCAGAGCAATTTCGCACTGCCGGTTTTTTGTATGCGGATAGTAAGGTTTTCACGGAATTTTGGGGGAAGAGCAGCTTGGGGCGCGTCTGCGGACGCGCAAAGTTACTGGCAGGGACGCTTCGCTGCCTGCACTTTTGTTGAGTGCGTTTGACATACTGATCTCCCGCGGAGCAGTTGGGGCGTTGCCCCAAACCCCAGCAGGGACGCTGTCCCTGCACCCTGCAAGGGACAGCGTCCCTTGACCCTTTTTCGCGATTGAGTTGGTCGCGCTTCCATGCTCCTTCCGCGTGCAGCTTTTTTGGTGCTTCGCCCTACTATATTACGCAATTTCCAGCGCAATCTCCATCATCTGCGTGAAGGTGTTCTGCCGCGCTTCCGCGTCCAGCTCCTCGCCCGTGAAGGGATTGTCGGAAATGGTGCAGATGGTCAGCGCGTTCTTGCCCAGCCGCGCCGCGTTCAGGTACAGCGCCGCCGCCTCCATCTCCACCGCCAGCACGCCCAAGCCTTGCAGCACCTGCCCCGGCGACGGCTGCGATTCGTCATAGAAAATATCCGACGAGTACAGCGCACCCGGCACGGGGGTCACGCCGAGCTTCTTGCCCGCTTCCATCGCGGCAGAAAGCAGCGCGTAGGAACAGCACGGCGCGACGTTCCCACGGAAACCGTACTGCTGCCCGAAATTGCTGTTCGTGTACGCGCTCATGCCCAGCACGATGTCGCGCACTTTCAGCTTCTGGCTGAGCATCCCCGCCGTGCCGACGCGGATTATGTTTTCCACACCGTAGAACTTGAACAACTCGTAGGAGTAAATGCCGATGGAGGGCATGCCCATGCCGGACGCCATCACGGACACGCGCTTGCCCTTGTAGGTGCCAGTGTAGCCCTGCACGCCGCGCGTGTTGTTGACCAGCACGGCGTTTTCGAGGTAGTTGTCCGCAATGAACTTCGAGCGCAGCGGGTCGCCGGGCATGAGGACAGTGCGGGCGAAATCGCCTTCCTTGGCGGTAATGTGCGGGGTCGGAATCATGTCAGTCGCTCCTTTTCAGGTTGATACCCTGATTATACCATAGAATCGGGATTTTCGCAATCCGCTGATTGCAGCACTTCGCGCAGATTATCGAAAATGCGCGCGTTCGCCGCCATGTGCGCCATCGGGCGGTCGTAGACGACGCTTCCGCCGCGGATGTCGCCGCAGCGCCCGCCGGCTTCCTCAATCAGCAGCGTGCCCGCGCAGTAGTCCCACGGCTGGAGCCGCCACTCGAAGTGCCCGTCGCTGATGCCGCGCGCCACGTCGCACAGTTCCCGGCAGGCGCTGCCCGTCCGGCGAACATCGGCGATTTTCGGCAGCAGGGTCGAGACTGTCCGCCCGGTCAGCGAAAACAACTCCTCGTAGTACGGCGCAGAGCCGAAGCCAATCAGCGCGCGTTCTATCGGCGTGTCCGACACGCGGATGCGCTCGCCGTTGCAGGTCGCGCCCTTGCCGCGTTCCGCGAGGTACATTTCGTCCAAGTACGGGTCGTACAACCCGCCGAAAACGGGAAGTTTATTTTCCACCGCGCCGATGGAAATCATCGAGCAGCGGCGGCGGCGGAAGTAGTTCGTCGTGCCGTCGATGGGGTCGATGATGAAGGTCAGCGCGTCGGTGAGGACATGCCGCTCCTCCTCCTCGGCGAGGAATTTCGCGCGCGGATACGCCCTTTGCAGCGCGTCCACGAGATAAGACTGCACCGCGATGTCCGCCTCGGTGACGAAATCGGCGTGATGCCCCTTGCTGAACACCTTCGGGGACTGGTAATCGAGCATCATGCGCCCGGCGGCGCGAAGAAGCGAATCGAGTTCGTTCATGCGGAAAACGACCTTTCTTGATTGTTAGGGGATGCGATACGCCCAATCGGGATTCCGCTGATTGATTTCTTCCTCTGTTTCAAAGTGCGTGTCGGGGTTTAGCGCGGTGATTTCGCATTCGTCCGGGAAGGCGCGGAAGCCCACAAATTCCACCGACGCGGGCAAGGTGACGGCGGACAATTCCGTCTGCTCCCAATCGTAGTAGTAGAAGGCAAATTCTCCGATGCGCGTCACGCCCTCCGGGATTTCCACCGCGCCCAGCCCGCAGTTTGCGACGCAGTAGGCGGGAATTTCCGTCAGCGTTGCCGGGAAGCGCAGCAGCTGAATCTCCCAGCAGCCGTAAATGCTGCAATCGGACAGTTCGCGGACGCCGTCGGGGAGAATCAGCGCCGCCAGCGGGGAAAAATCGCCCGTGTACTGCCCGTCCAAGGCGTAAGGACCGATGGATTCCAGCGTGTCCGGCAGACGGATTTCGTTACCCGCAGGTTTCCAGTTATCCAGCGCGGAATCGCCCAAGCGACGGACGGCGGGAATCGGCTGCCCCTGACTGGATGGCGCGGCGTACAGCAGCGTCTGCGTGTCGCGGTCAATCAGGAAGCCGTTTTCGCAGGAATAGCGCGGGTTGCCGTTCGGAAAGTCGATTTCCGCGTAGACGTGAAAAAAACTGCCTTCCGCGAGCATTGTTAGCGTGGAGGGAAAGGAAATCTGCGTTGCTGCGTGACAGCATTGAAACGCATCTGCTTCCACACGCTGAACGCCCTCTGGCAGCACAATGCCGAACAAAAGGCTATCGGCACAGGATTCAGATGTGTTCAACGCATTCGCCGCAATTGCCACGACAGGAGTTCCGCCCAATTCCGCCGGAATTTCCAGCACGTCGGGGACTTCTGGCTGGTTAAAGAAGCGGGAACAGTCGAGCAGAACCGCGCCGCGCGACGAAAGCTCGTAGTCGAACAGCCCATCTGAATAGAGAGCGTCCGCCGCTTCGTCGCCATACCAGTCATATTCGGGGATTCGCTCGGCGTACTCCGCAGCAGTCTCAAAATGAACCTGCGGGTTCAAAGCCGTCACGTCGCATTCGTCCGGAAACGCGCGATAGCCCACAAATTCCACCGATGCGGGGAGGGTGACGGCCCCAATGATTTCGCCCGTGAACCAGTCCACCGCGTGCGCGCCGATGCGGGTCACGCCGTCGGGGATGGTCAGCGCGATCAGCTGGCAGTTCCAAAAGCAGTAATCCGGGATTTCCCGCAGCGACGCGGGCAGGTGAACTTCCTGCAAATCGGTGCAATAGAAGGTATAGGGCGACAGTTCGGTGATGCCGTCAGGGAAGGTGACGCGGGTCACGCCGCAGTCATAGAAAATGTAGCTGCCAACGCTTTCCAGCGTGTCGGGCAGAACGGGGTCGTCATCGTCGTCCCAGAGCCAGTTCATCAGCGAACAGTCCCCCAGACGGCGGACGGCGGGCAGCGGATTGCCGTGGCTCGACGGCGCGGTGTACAGCAGCGTCTGCGTAGTATTGTTAATCAGAAAGCCGTTTTCGCAGGAATAGCGCGGATTGCCGTTCGGAAAGTCGATTTCGGCCTCAATCTGGTTGAAGCAGCCCTCCGGAATTACTTCCAACGTCGCGGGCAGGGTGACTTTCACCGCATAGAAGCATTCGGCGAAGGTGTCGGCATCCAGCGCGCGAAGCCCTTCGGGGAACACAACCTCGAACGGCGCGTCCACGGGGCAGACGTCCAGCGAGCTGAACAACCAGCCGCCAATCGCCGTGACGGGATAGCCGCCCAGCGTCGCCGGGATTTCCAGCGAAACCGGCGGGTCAGCGAACATATACAGCGAATCCGCCTGCATCGCGTCCCAGTCGCAGCCGGTCAGAATCGCTTCGCCATCCGCAATCTGGTAGAAGAACGCGCCGTCGCGGTGGATTTCGGCGTCCTCCGCCCATGCGGTCAGCGGGAGCAGCAGCAAAATCAGCACCCAAAGCAGTTTTTTCATGCGGAAACCTCCTTCGTGAATCGAAAATTGGGGACGAACTGTGGATAACCATACAACGATTCAACAGACAGGATTCTTCCAATGAGCAGGAAAATCGCTTCCTAATCATATAGCACGATTGGGCAGCAGCCGCACCATCACCAGCTCGCACGGACACCACAGGCGCGGCGCACAGGCGGAGTTCGTCATGCCGCGGCTGATGAACAGTTTGTCATCAAAATAAAACCCGCTCGTCAATTTCGGGAAAAATCCCTGACCCGGCGAGTAAATTCCCTGCGAACCAATCCGTACCTGCCCGCCGTGCGCGTGCCCCGCGAGCGTCAGGTCAATGTCCAGCCCCTGCACCAGCGGCACGAAATACTCCGGGTGGTGGCAGAGCAGCAGCTTGAACCCGTCCCGCGCCGCCATGGCTTGCAGGAACGGCTTTTTTGCGTCCATTTGCGCGCGAACGGGCGGCATTCCCGGCATTTTCCGCGCGCTGCTGACTCCGCCGAGGGTGATGCCGTGGAAGTCCACAAAGCAGTCGTCCAGTACGGTAACGTCGCTTTTCTGCACCAAAGGAAGGTATTCCGCGATGTCGGGCAGCAGCCGCTCGTGGTTGCCGAGGTTGTAGAACGTGGGGGCGACGCGCGGCGCGAGGTCGAGGAAGCGCGCGGCGTTGCGCCATCCGTGGCGGCTGTGGCGGTTGACGAGGTCGCCGCCGATGAGGATCGCGTCGCAGCCCCGCATGAGCGAAAGCGCCTCATCCGCATCGCCGTTGTGGAAATCAGCGGCAAATGCGAATGTTAACGGCTGGGTAATTTTATCCGACGTGACGGTGATGGTGTTCTTCTGCATCATGCGTGTGCCCTCCGAAGCAGCAGGATGCCCGGCGGCAGCGTCACCGCGGCGAAAACCGCCTGTGCGCCGCCGAGCAGCAGCAATGCGCGGGTGACTTGCGCCTGCGCGATGGACGAGAGCGGGTGGAGCAGCCCCGGCAGGTTGAGCAGCAGCGCAGGGAGCAGCAGCAGCAGCGCGGCGAGCCCTGTGGCGGTGAGCGTTGCGCCGACGCGGACGCGGCGGCAGCAAAGCAGGAGCAGAATCGCCGCCAGCAGACAGACCGCGCCGCTGATTTCGACCGCGTGGAGCAGGCGTGGGAGGCTGCATTTCTGTGCCGCCAGTCCGCCGAGCAATTCCATCAGGCTCTGCCGGATTGGGAAGGAATATCGCTGGACAAGCTGCGAGAGGGGGTAAACGACCTCGTCGCGGGCGGTGGCGCGGCGAAAATCCGCATCCACGCGGGCTTGGAAGCCTTCATCCGCCATGACAAGGGCGACCATTTCGCGCTCATCGAGGGGGGAGGGAGCGGCGGGCAGTTCCTCCGCGTCGGTGCGGAAGAAATCGTGCCAATAAACCGAAAGTTCCGCCTGATACGCCGCGCAAGCGCCGGACAGGGGGGCAAGCGCAGCGTCGGAGAGGGCAAAATCCGCCTGAATTTGCGCGGCGTTCCACTCGGTTTTGTGCTGACTTTCTTTTTCGCTGGATGACAGGACAGACGCGGCGAACGTGCGCGTGGTGGCGAAGAAAATCAGCCCGCACAGCAGCGAAACGAGCAGCAGCACGGCGGTCAGGAGAGAGCAAAAATACTGCGAAAGCGCCGAATCAGCGCGATTTGGGCGCATCACGGCAGCACCGCCACGTTGAGCAGCGCGTGGACGAAATCCTGCCCGCCAAGGAGGACGGCGAGGCAAAGAAACACCGTCAGCAGCACGAAAGGCAGGAGCAGCAGGGGGAGAAAATGCTTGGTGGGCATGGGACACCTCCGGGATAATTAGCAATGAGCAATTTCGGAGAATAAACGGGAGGTTTTGAATGGCGGCATACGGGGTGGTCGCGCCCATTTGGCGCGACACAGCACGGTTGTTGGAAAGAGCGGCTTGGGGGCGCGTCTGCGGACGCGCAAAGT
>ENA-ORKV01002350-ORKV01002350.1-human-gut-metagenome-genome-assembly--contig:-NODE-2350-length-11485-cov-2.926455_pt1 | contig 11485 bp, 8 predicted proteins | sample MGYA00243058_ERZ508805 | MGnify/ENA primary metagenome ERZ508805 (study PRJEB26277, sample SAMN04329770) | human gut metagenome | biome: human-associated habitat | host: Homo sapiens | place: USA... | reverse complement strand
AAAGACTTGTTGTTACTCAACTGATGAATATTTAAGAACAAGACAAGCAAGTATACTTGAAGATATTGATATGCTAAGAACTTTACCTAGTATAGATAGTACAACTTTTAAGTTCAAATTTTTAGTTGGTGATGGAGAACAAAGAGAAGTAATTAGTTTTGATATTAATAATTTAGATGATGAATTGGAAGAAAATTTTCTTCCGGAAAACTATTCTTATGAGATAGTTAATGATTGCGTAGTTATTCATTATAACTCCTGTCGAGATAAAGATAAAATGGAGGAGTTAATTAAGAAGATTAGTAAAATTCAGGTTGATAAGTATATTATAGATTTAAGATATAATGGTGGAGGAGATTCTAGTATTATTAGACCTTTGATAGAGTTTTTGAAAGGGAAGAAGGTTGTTGCTTTAATAAATGAATATGTGTTTTCTTCTGGAAGAATGGCATTGGTTGAGTTAAAGAAAATAGGTGCCTATGTTATTGGAACTAATATTAGTACTTCACTTAATGCATTTGGTAATAATCCATCGGAATATAAAATAGATGGTACTGAGTTAATTGTTAAAAGAAGTTCTAATTATTTTCTTTATGATAGTGATTATAATTGTGAGAGTTTTTCGAAGAATAATTTTTTTGAGTACTTTAAAGATAAAAAGGAGTTATTAGAGCCGGTTTTTATAGAGCCAGATTTAGAGGTAAAAGAGACAGTTAATGATATCGTTACCAGGAGAGATAGACAGATGATGGTAGCATTTCAATATTTAGAAGATAATTTTTAATGAAAAAAGTTCAGTTTGATAATGATAATTTTATTTTATATGCATCGGATTATTACAGAAGGATTAGAAGATATTTTGAATAGTTCTTTTAAATTTTATAAGAAGTTGTTTGGTGTTGATAGTTTTGAAAAAATACAAATTAATTTTTTTGATAATATAGATAAGTTTAGAGAGTTTATTTATGGCTTAAGAGGAGAGCGGGAATCTTTACCAGAATACGCTAAAGGTGCTTTTGATCAAGGAATGATTAATATGTATTTAAATCCTAATATGAAAGAAGATAATCCTAATTTTAACTATTATAGTCATTGTACTTCACATGAACTGTTTCATATTATGTATCAAGAGTTAGGATGGGGAAAGTTAGAATTTGAGAAATTTAGAGAATTAATGTATAATGAAGATGGTATTACAAAATATGATGAGTTTATTTTAAAAAAAGTTTTATAGGGTATTATGATATAATTGTTGGTGGTGGTTTAGATGGTTGATACTAGTGCATTTAAAAAATTATTAGAGAGATATGGAATGAACGCTGATAGTATTATTAGGAATAATAAGGTTTTGGAACTTGGAAATTTTGATGATATGGAAGCTACTATTGATTATTTGATTAATGATTTAAATATTGCTCCTAGATATATTGAAAAAGCTCCTAGTATACTTTATTTTAATGTATCTGCAATAAGAAAAAATGTTGAGTTTTTGCAGAAACAAAAGGTGCCTTTTTATAATGTAGAAACTTGTTTACATGTTTTAAATACAGATCCTTTTCAATTGGAGGAAACCTATAATTATGTTAAGGATAATTATGGTGTGGAATTTATCAATAAAATTACCTCTGTATTAAGAATTGATGTGGAAAGAATAAAAAAAATTGAAAAGTTGGGTCTTGATAAAGATGCAACTTTATCAGCTGCTATTAGTCGTTTATCTATTGATGATATAGTTGCAGATGTTCAGATATGCCGTGAAAATAATGTGGAAATAACTGGTAGTGTATTTTTAAAAAGTGCTAATGAAATAAAAGATATAATTGAAGTTGCTAGAGAAAATGGAATAGCAGTAGTTGGTAACGTATTTAGAAAAAGTGCTGATGAGATAAGGGATATTGTTGGTGTGTGTCGTGAAAATGATATTGAAATAACAGGTAGTGTGTTTCTAAGAAGTGCTGATGAGATAAAGAATATAGTTAGTGTATGTAGAGAGAACAATATAGAGTTAACTGGTGGTGTATTTAAAAAAGATGCTAACGAGATAAGAAATATAATTGAGGTATGTCGAAAAAATAATATAAAAATAACTGGTAATGTATTTGTAAGAAGTTCTGAAGAGATAAAGAATATTGTAGAAATTGCCAGAGAAAACAATATTGAGATAACGAGTAGTATATTTCAAAAAAATGTTAATGAAATAAGAAATATAATTGAAGTTTGTCGCAAAAATGATATAGAGATAACTGGTAGTGTATTTTTGAGGAGTGCTGATGAGGTAAATGCTATAGTAGAAGTTTGTCGTAAAAATAATGTAGAGATAACTGGTAGTGTATTTATGAAAAGTGCTGACGAGATAAAAGATATTATTGAAGTATGTAAAAAAAATAAAGTAGAGATAACTGGTGGTGTATTTAAAAAAAGTGCTAAGGAAATAAATGCTATAGTAGAAGTTTGTCGCAAAAATAATATTGAAATAACTGGCAGTGTATTTATGCGAAGTGCTGATGAGATAAAAGATATAGCAAAAGTATGCAGAGAAAATAATATTGAAATAACTGGTAGTGTATTTAGAAGAAGTGCCAGTGAAATAAGTGATATAGCCAAAGTAGCAAGAGAAAATAACATAGATGTATCTGGTTGTATATTTTATAGAACTGCAGATGAGATAAAGGCTATAGTAGAAGTGTGTCATAAAAATAATATAAAAATAACTGGCAGTGTATTCATGAGAAGTGCTAAAGAAGTAGAAGATATAATTAAAGTGTGTCGTGCAAATGACATTGAGGTAACCGGTAATTTGTTTATGAAGAATGCAAATGATATACAAGATATAGTTAGAGTATGTCGTGAGAATGATTTAGAAGTAACTGGTAGTGTATTTAGAAGAAGTGCTGATGAGATAAAAGATATAGTAAAAGTCTGCAGAGAAAATAATATAAAAATAACTGGTAGTGTGTTTAAAAGAACAGCAGATAAACTTCAAAGTAGTATAGATTTTATTAAAGAACATTATGATTCTTCTTATTTAACGCCTTTAATTATCGTTAAGGATGATAAATACTTGAGTAAGGTATTTCCTTATTTAAAGGAATTAGGTGTTCTTGGAGTAGTTAGACAAAGTGCTTCTATCCTTGATTTGAAGTTAGACGAAATAAGAGAAAGAAAAAAGTTTGTTGACTTTATTGGAGAGCCTATGGTATTAGAAAATGGAAAATTTAATAGTGTATTTGGTATGAGTAGAAAGAAATATGCTGAACGAGTAAATACAAAGAAAAATTCTGATGGTGATTCGTATGGAGGAAAATAATATGGAATTTGAGGTTGATTTTGATAAGATTAGTGAAATATATGGAAAGGATACATTAAATGATATACAAAATAATATTGATGAAGTAATTGAAAATATTAAGTATATGTATACATTAGGCTTTGATGATGTGGAAGATATATTTGAAAGAGAAACTTTGTTATTTTTGTATGATAGTAGTACTTTTAAGGAAAAACTTGATAAATTAATTTTGAGGTTGGGTGTTACATATGTTGATGATATCGAAAATGATTTATCACTATTGGAGGAGTTACAATGATAGGAGTTGATTTATTAAAATTATTATTAGAAAGATATGGAATAGATCCAAATAAGGTTATCAAAAATAATGAAAATGTTTTAGTTAAAGGAAACTATGATGAAATAGAGTCTGTTATTAAATATTTAATTGATGAGTTGAAAATTAGTCCAAAAAACATTGAAAAAGCTCCAAGTATATTATATTTTAATGTATCCGCAATAAGAAAAAATGTAGAGTTTTTACAGAAGCAACATCTATATTTATCTTTTTCTAATGTCGAAACATGTTTACATGTTTTAAGTACAGATCCTTTTCAATTGGAAGAAACTTATAATTATATTATGGATAACTATGGTGTGAAGTTTATCAACGAAATTACTTCTATACTGGGAGTTAATGTAGAAAGAATAAAGGGAATTGAAAAGTTAGGTCTTGATAAAGATACAACTTTATCAGCCGCTATTAGTCGTTTATCTATTGAAAATATAATTGCAGATGTTCAAATGTGTCATGAAAATAATATAGAACCAAAGGGTACTGTGTTTCTAAGAACTGCAGATGAGATAAAAGATATAATAGAGGTTTGCAGAGAAAAAAATGTAGATTTAAAAGATAATGCGACTATATTTATTAAAACTGCAGATGAAATAAAAGATATAGTAAAGGTCTGTAGGAAAAATAATGTAGATCCAAAGGGTAATGTGTTTCTAAGAACTGCAGATGAAATAAAAGATATAGTAAATGTATGTATAGAAAATAATATAAAAATAACGGGTAGTGTGTTTTCTAAGACAGCAGATAAACTTCAAAGTAGTATAGATTTTATTAAAGAACATTATGATTCTTCTTATTTAACACCTTTAATTATCGTTAAGGATGCTAAATATTTGAGTAAGGTATTTCCTTATTTAGATGAATTAGGTGTTCTTGAAACAGTTAGACAGAGTGCTTCTATTCTTGGCTTGAAGTTAGATGAAATAAGAGAAAGAAAGAATTTTGTTGATTCTATTGGAGAGTCTATGGTATTAGAAAATGGAAAATTTAATAGTGTATTTGGTATGAGTAGAAAGAAATACGCTGAACGGGTTTCAAATGTAAAGAAAAATTCTGATGGTGATTCGTATGGAGGAAAATAATATGGAAAATATTGACAGAAAGAAATTAGTTATTATTTTTTGTGTGTGTTTGATTATATTAGGCGGAGTTATTTATTATATGGGTAATAAGAATAAAATAAAAGATATACCCTTAACTGAAGGTGTTTATGTTGTTCCTACAATGAATGATGAAGTAAAGTCTGATAGTGCTTGGTGTGCAACATTTCAACTTGTTTGGAATGATTTGAAAAACGAAGTAGTTAAACAGGACATTGTATTTAGTCCACAACTTGCTATGGCGGAGAATTTAAATAAAGAAGATTTTATAGAAAATATGATATCTGATGAATATTATTTTAAGATATATGGTTTGAAGACTAAAGCTTTAAAAGAAAAAATAGAGGCTGGTATAAAAGAAAAGTTTAATCAAAAAAGTGATATTTTAAATGACTTTGGCTGGTCTGATGATGAATTAGATGATTCTAATAATCCTGATTATGATAGATATTTCTTTTATACAATGTTATATAGAAAGTTTGAATATAAAACTAAATTTAAGGAATTAAATAAAGATAACTTTGGAAAGTATGATAATATTAGGTACTTTGGTATTGATGATGATTCTAATGAGAAAGTTAGGGATAACTTAAGTGTTATATTTTATAATTCAAGAGATGATTTTGCAATTAAAGTAAAAACTAAGAGTGATGATGAAGTTATATTTTATAAGAATCCTAAAGGTAATACATTTAATGAAATGTATAAGAATATGATGAAGGAAAAGAAAAATTATATTGATGGTACTTACTTTGGAGAAAATGATAAATTTAAGGCTCCATATATTGATTTTAATGTAAAAAGGGAATATGATGAACTTGCTAATAAAGCTTTTATGACAGCTGATGGAAAAACTTCTTATATAGCAAAGGCAATTCAAACTATTAATTTCTCTTTAGACGAAAAAGGTGGAAAAATTAAGAGTGAGGCAGCAGTTGATTGGAAGAATGTGTCAGCTGTTGAGGATGAAGAAAGAAAATTTTATTTAGATGATACATTTGTAATATTCTTAAAAGAAAAATCTAAAGATAAACCTTATTTTGCAGCTAAAATAGATGATATTAGAAAATATCAAAATTAGAATATTAAATTAAAATTAGTATATAATAATAAAGAGATTATTAATATTTTTAAGGTAGTATAACGCTACCTTTTAATATGTTTAATTTTATGATATTATAATTATAGGAGGTATTTTATGGATAATATATTAAATAAAAAAGAATGTGGATGGAAAAATTTAAGTGATTCTGAAATGAATAAAGTATTAGATTTTTCTGATGGTTATATTAAGTTTTTAAATCGCTCTAAGACAGAAAGAGAAGCTAATAAAAATATTATTTCAGAGCTCCAAGAAAAAGGTTTTAAAGATATAAATAGTGTTGATAGTTTAAAACCTTTAGACAAAGTTTATTTTAATAACCGTGGTAAAAGTGTTTTTGCTGCTGTTATTGGAAATAAAAGAGTAGAAAATGGATTAAATATAGTTGGAGCACATATTGATTCTCCTAGACTTGATTTAAAACCTAATCCAGTATATGAGGATTCAAAATTAGCATTGTTTAAGACTCATTATTATGGTGGTATTAAGAAATATCAATGGACTACTATTCCTCTTGCAATACATGGGGTTATTGTTAAGACTACTGGTGAAAATATTTATATAAATATTGGTGAAGATGATAATGATCCAATATTTACTATTACTGATTTGTTGCCACATTTAGCTCAAAAACAAAGAGATAAGAAATTAGATGAGGCAATTGAAGGTGAAAGTTTAAATTTATTAGTTGGAAGTATTCCAAGTGATGAGAAAGAAGATTCAATAAAGAAAAATATTTTAAAATTATTAAATGATAAATATGGCATTAATGAAATTGATTTTTATAGTTCTGAAATAGAAATTGTACCAGCTTTTAAAGCTAGAAGTTTAGGATTTGATAATAGTATGGTTGCTTCATATGGACAAGATGATAGGGTATGTGCATATGGTACTTTAAAAGCTATTGTTGACTGTACTACTACTGAATATACAAATGTTGCAATATTTGCTGATAAAGAAGAAATTGGTAGTGTAGGTAATACTGGAATGTATTCTGAAATGTTTGATAATTTTATTCATATGTTACTTGAAAAAACTGGTAGTGCAAGGCCTTCTAGGTTAAATAAAACTTATTGTAATTCTAGAATGTTATCCGCTGATGTTGGAGCTGGAGTTGATCCTAATTATCAAGATGTATCTGAAGTTAACAATTCATCATACATTGGATATGGAGTTGAATTAAATAAATATACAGGTTCTAGAGGTAAGTCTGGAGCAAGTGATGCTAATGCTGAATTTGTAGCTTATGTTAGAAGTGTATTTGAAAAGAATAATGTTAAGTATCAAGTTTCTGAACTTGGTAAAGTAGATATTGGTGGCGGAGGAACTATCGCTTATATTTTAGCTAATAAAGGAATCGATGTTATTGATTGTGGTGTTCCTGTTATATCAATGCATTCGCCATATGAAGTTACAAGTAAGTATGATATTTATTCAGCTTATTCTGGATATAGAGCTTTCTTTGAATCAAATGATAAAGTTAATTATTAGAGATTAAACTAGTTTTTACTAGTTTTTCTTTACTTCATATTATTTAAAAAGATAATGTTATTAGAATATGAAATTTATTTATATTTTTCTGTTATTAAATTATAAATATGATATAATAAGTTAGTTAGTATTAATAATACATTTTATTATAAAGGAGAAAAAATGAAATTTATTGAATTAGACGAAAAAGAGTTTAAAAAATTTGCAGATAGTAGTGAACAAATATCTTTTTATCAAACTAGTTCGTGGGCTAATTTAAAAAGAAATACTGGTTGGAATAAAATATATGTTGGGTTAAAAGATAATAATAAGATAGTTGCGGCAGCATTGATTCTTTCAAAGACATTACCTATTATTAAAAGAAAAGTATTTTATTCTCCAAGAGGTTTTTTAATAGATTATAATAATTATTCTTTACTTGAACAATTTACAAGGGAATTGAAAAAGTTTGCAAAAGATAAAAGAGCTATATTTGTTAAAATTGATCCATATGTAGAATACCAAAAAAGAGATAATAATGGGCAAGTAGTAGATGAAAGTAAAAAAAATGATGAGGCTATTAATAATTTAAAAAAACTAGGTTATAAACACTTTGGTTTTAATATTATGCAAGAATCACTACAGCCTAGATGGATGCATGTAATAGAAACGAAAGATAGAACTTTAGATGATGTAGATAAAGATATGGAATCTAAGACAAGACAAATAATAAGAAAAAATGAAAAAAGTGCAATCCATTGTAGAGAGATTGAAAGAAGTGAACTAAAAATATTTAAGGATATAATGCAAAAGACTGGTGATAGACGGGAATTTGTAGATAGACCTTTGACTTATTATGAAAATATGTGGGATAGTTTACATGATGATGGAATATTAAAAATACTTATTGCTGAAATAGATTTTAATGAATATGAAGATAATACTACAAAAGAGTTAGAAGAAATAAAAAAAGAACTAGATGATAGAACTTATAAATTTGAAAATAAAATTATTAAGATGAATGAGAAAAAGTATGAACAAAGTAATAAAAATGATAGAGATAGTATTAATAGGTTACAAAAACAATTAGCTAAGATTAAGGAATATAAAAAAGAATATGGAGAAAAGACTATACTTGGGGGAATACTTTTTTTAGTATATCAAAATGAGGTTTTATCTTTATATGGTGGAAGTTATGAAAACTTAATGCAGTTTCAATCAGCTTATACATTACACTATGAGGGTGTAAAGATGGCAGTAGAAGGTAATTATAAGAGATATAATTTTTATGGTATAACTGGAGATTTTAGTGATAAGAATCCTTTGTATGGATTATATTTATTTAAAAAGAGTTTTGGCGGTCATGTAGTAGAATTGATTGGTGAATTTGATTTAGTTATTTCTAAATTTTGGTTTTTTGCTTATAAGGTTTTCTTTGCTTTATATCACAAGGCTAAAAATATACGAGTAAAAAATAAAATATAGGATACATCTAACTGCTATTGGTGTGACAAATTCAAATAGATGATGATTATTTTTTAAGCTAGCATGTTTTATGTTGGCTTTTCTTTTATAATTATATTTACAAATATAGTTAAACAAATTATATAAATATATGATATAATTTTTATGGTGGAGTTAGTTTATATGAAAAAAAATTCTTTTTTAGGTGGAGCTTTTATTTCTACCTTAGGTATTATTTTAGTTAAAATTATTGGTGTAATTTATGTTATACCTTTTAATGCTTTAATAGGCGAAAAGGGTGGAGCTTTATATGGATATGGATATAATATTTATGCCATATTTTTATCTATGTCTTCTGCTGGTTTTCCTTTTGCGGTTAGTAAACTAACTAGTGAATATTTGGCTTTAGGTAATAAAAAGGATGTCTCTAGAGTTTATAAGATATCAAAAATGATAATATTTTTGCTGTCTATTATTATGTTTTTGTTGTTAGTTTTATTAGCTGAACCGATTGCTAAAATGATTGCTGTATCTGGTACTGGTGGTAATACTGTTGCTGATATTGTTTATGTATTAAGATTAGTTTCATTTGCAATACTTGTTGTACCTTTTTTAAGTGTTACTAGGGGCTTTTTACAGGGACATAAAATAATTACTCCAGGTAGTGTTTCACAGGTAATAGAACAATTGGTAAGAGTGATTGTTATACTAGGTGGTTGTTATTTATCATTAAAAGTTTTTCATCTAGGATTAACGCGAGCTGTTGGAATATCAGTTTTTGCAGCTTTTGTGGGTGGTTTGGTTTCACTTTTATATTTACAAATAAAATTACATACGTCTAATTTATTAGAGAAAAAAATAATTGTTGAAAAGAATGAGACAACAAAAAAAATTATAAAGAAACTATGTTTTTATGCAATCCCTTATGTTGTTATAAGTGTTGTTAGTAATTTGTATGAAGTAACAGATATGATTATAGTTCAAAGAGTTATGTCTGATGTTCTTCATGCTTCAGCAACATTAACTGAATCAATTTCAAGTGTATTTACAATTTGGGGTGGAAAATTTAATGGAATTATTTTGGCTTTAATTACAGGCTTGAATGTATCATTAACACCTAATTTAGTTGAAAGTTTTACCAAGAATGATATAAAAGACGTTACCAGTAAGATTAATAAATCTTTAGAGTTGATTTTATTTATTATTGTTCCTTTAACATTATTTATTTCTGCTTTTTCAGGTCCACTTTGGACAATGTTTTATGGTAAGAGTTTTTTAGGAACGGATGTTTATAATTATTTTGTTTTTTATGCTTTATTTGGTGGAATATTTACAGTTATTGTTAATATTTTACAGAGTTTAAGTAAATATAAGGAAGTAATTGTAAGTATTGTATTAGGCTTGCTATTTAATGTTATATTTGATGGCCCTTTTATTATTTTGTGGGATAAACTTGGCTTAGTAGCAGCAGATGGAGCTGTTGTTTGTGGCTTAATTGGTTATACTATTTCTATAACATATTCATTGTTATGTCTAAATAGGAGATATGGTATTAGTTTTAATAAGTTGTTTAAAACATTAAAGAAATTTATTATTCCATGGATTTGTTTCCTTATTATTTTATTAATAGTAGTTAATATTGTTCCAACTGATTTAAGTGGTAGATTAATTCAAATACCAATATTGGTTGGCTCTGGTATTATATGTTTTAGTATTTATTTCCTAATTAGTTATTTTAATGGAACTTTGAAAGATTTATTTTATGATGCTGATAATAAATTTTTGAAGAAGTTAAAGTTAGGTAGGTGATATTATGAGTTTAAAATCTATTGCTAAAAAAGTATTAAGAAGAAATATGTCTGCAATTTCATATGGAAGTGAAGATCCGAAAAAATATTCTAAGGCTTTAACTGATTTGGTAAAAAATAGTCCAGAGCTAAAAAATGAAAAAATTGCTATGACTAAGAATAGTTCTAATTGTTCTTTTGATCCGTTGGTTGAGAAAGTATTATGTGGATATGATTTAGTTAATTTTGAAATTGATAAATATGGAGATGATTCAGTTAAAGAAATATATCATGATTCTTTAACTAGTGGGAATGCTATTAAATATAAACCTTTTCCTTTATGCGTTAGAAATATGCTTGCTTCTTCTTTATCAGATAATTTAAATGTTTATCCATCAACTGTTGGATCATCTAGAGCAAGTCAAGATATTGTCGATTATTTGGTTAGAGAGGGTTTCCCCAACAAAAAAAATAAGTATTGTGATGCCGTAAATGTACATAATGTAGCTTTTTGTGGTTCTACAACACAAGCTTTTTACATGATTTTAAAAGTTATTGCAAGAGCTGGTGATGTAATAATTGTTCCTGCTCCTACTTATGGAATTTTTGCTGGTATTGCTGAAAAGCAAGGTGTTCATATCGAAACGATTCCGCTTAGATGTGAAAATAATTATTTTATTGATCCAGTAGAGTTAGAAAATAAAATAATTAGTGTTAACCGTGAATTACAATCTAGGAAAACTGGGCAATATGAATATATTCCTAAGGTAGCTGCTTATTTAAACATTAATCCACATAATCCAATAGGAAATGTTATGACTGAGGATAATCTTGATTTAATAAAAAATATTGGTGATGTTTGTTTAGAACAGGGAGTATTTATAATTGATGATTTAATTTATAGAGATCTTGTTTATAATCATAAAAAGCCAGCATATC
>ENA-ORKV01002337-ORKV01002337.1-human-gut-metagenome-genome-assembly--contig:-NODE-2337-length-11539-cov-2.562555_pt1 | contig 11539 bp, 7 predicted proteins | sample MGYA00243058_ERZ508805 | MGnify/ENA primary metagenome ERZ508805 (study PRJEB26277, sample SAMN04329770) | human gut metagenome | biome: human-associated habitat | host: Homo sapiens | place: USA... | reverse complement strand
GCGATTTGTTTAATGACGGTCACTTTGGAGGCAGTGGAAGTTTTGGTGGTCATGGCAGCTTTCGTGAAAGGGGAGATTTTGGAGGATATGACGGATTTTCAGGAGCACATTTTTACAGTACAGGAGGTCAGGAATCGGGATTTGGTTATGATATGAGAGGCGATGATGCAGAGGCAGACATAGAAGTAACATTTGATGAGGCTGTATTTGGATGTGATAAGGTGATTACTTTGCATAATGGCAGTACAGGAAATGAGCAGTCGCTAAAAGTTCATATACCGGCTGGAATTGACGACGGAAACAGTATAAGACTTAAAGGGAAAGGTCATCCGGGTATAGGAAAAGCAGAGGACGGAGACTTATTCCTCAGGGTTAAAGTAGGTAAAAAAGCGGGTTATGAGAGAAAAGGGCAGGATATATATACAAAAGTAAATGTGCCTTACACAACGGCAGTTCTTGGCGGAAATGTGCGTGTTCACACTCTTTATGGTGATGTAGAGTGTAAGATAAAAGAGGGAACACAGTACGGCACGAAGATACGCCTTAAGGGAAAAGGTGTTGTATCTAAAAAGGATGGAAAGACCTATGGTGACCAGTATGTCACGGTAGGAATAGAAGTGCCAAAACACATAAGCAGGAGTGCACGGGATAAACTTATGGAATACCGCAATTTATGTAAAAATACTGCATAATATGTGAAGATTTTGGTTAAAATACACATAAGGAATAGCATTAGAATTAGAAAAATAATGTTTTATTGGCTTAGAGAAAGCAATACATATCTGAAAAAAAGGATTGTATTGCTTTTTTATTGAATAGGAAAATGCTCGTAAAGTAGTGTGATGCCATTTTTTTGATGGTTTATAAATGGCGAATGTTCGCTCTGTAAAAATAAATATAGTAAAAGTGCATAAAAAAGCGTCTAAAATGAGCATAATAATAATACAAATTTGTGCAAAGTGACAAAAAGCACAAAATTTAAAAAAAAATATTGCAATTTTTATCTAAATGTTATATATTTTAGTTACAACGAAATGGAAACATTTCCAGAAACATTTCCAAAACCGTTTCCATGAAAAAGTAAAGTATTTTAAAGTTATTTAAAATATAAACAGTGGAAACAACAATATTATAATTTAGGAGGATATTTATGAGAAAGAAAGGACTTGTAGCATTTGGACTTGCAGCAGTTATGACAGCATCAGCACTTACGGGCTGTGGCGGTGCAAGTGATAAAAAGGAAAGTGGTAAGAAAGAAGCTAAAGGAACAGTTTATTACTTAAACTTCAAGCCTGAAGCTGATGCACAGTGGCAGGAACTTGCAAAGCTTTACACAGATAAAACAGGTGTTAAGGTGAATGTAGTAACTGCAGCAGCTAACCAGTATGAGACAACATTAAAGAGTGAGATGGGTAAGAGCGAAGCACCAACATTGTTCCAGGTAAACGGACCGGTTGGACTTGCATCTTGGAAAGATTATTGTTATGACCTTAAGGATTCTGATATTGCAAAACAGGTTACAAGTGATGATTTCTTGTTAAAAGATGGTGATGCAGTTGATGGTATCGGATATGCTATAGAATCTTATGGTATCATTTACAACAAAAATCTTTTAAAGAAAGCCGGATATACACAGGATGACATAAAGAGCTTTGATGATCTTAAGAAAGTTGCTGAAGACATAACAAAGAGAAGCAATGACCTTGGTTTCTCAGCATTTACATCAGCAGGTTTGGATGGAAGTTCAGATTGGAGATTCAAGACACATCTTGCAAACCTTCCTATTTACTATGAGTATCAGAAGGATGGAATCGAGAATACAGATGCCATCAAGGGAACATATCTTGACAACTATCGCAATATCTGGAATTTATATATTAACAATTCCACAACAAGCTCTAAACAGCTTAGCACAAAGACTGGTGATGATGCAGTTGCAGAATTTGTTACAGAGAAAGCAGTATTCTATCAGAATGGTACATGGGCATACTCAGATATAGCAGACCTTGGAGATGATAATCTTGGAATGTTACCTATCTATATTGGTGCAGACGGAGAGGAAAACCAGGGACTTTGTACAGGTACAGAGAACTACTGGTGTGTAAATAAGAAAGCATCAAAAGAGGATATTCAGGCAACACTTGATTTCATGAACTGGTGTGTAACAGATGATACAGCAGTAAAATGTATGTGTGGTGCAGCAGGAGCTATGCCATCAGGACAGGATGGAATGGGATTTGTTATTCCGTTTAAAAAGAACCTTACTTCAGATAATCCGCTTGTAAACATTGCAAACGATTATGTAAAACAGGGTAAAAAACCTGTAACATGGAACTTTACAACTATGCCATCTGAGAAGTGGAAGAACGACCTTGGCTCTGCACTTACAACATATGCTTCTAAGCAGACTGATGCAAACTGGGATCTTGTAAAGAAAGCATTTGTAGATGGCTGGAAGAAAGAAGCAGCAGCAGCTAAGAAATAAATGCCGGAATGGTAATAGTTTAGTTGTTAAATTGCGGTATAGACCGTGAAGTGACATGATAGAAATTATAGGCGGGGAAACGGTAAAATGTTTCCCCTCTATTAAAAATGAGTTATTGTTTGCATAAATAGTAGTGTAGGTAATGACAATAAGGGAACAAATATTAATAAATCAACTGTATTTTGGTTACTGTTCACAGGACAGTGAGCGGCAATGCATTTTGTGCTATGCACAGTGGAATGTGCAGAAATGAGGATTATTATGGAAAAAGCAATAAGAAAATACTGGCCGGTATTTGTGCTTCCTACTATGGCAGCATTTATGATAGGATTTATCGTGCCATTTATCGAAGGAATTTATTTATCATTTTGTAAATTTACCACTATCAAGGATGCTGATTTTGTGGGAATAGGCAATTATATCGAAGCATTTAAGGATACGACCTTCCCTCATGCATTTGGATTTACGGCAGTATTTGCGATAGTGACGCTTGTACTTGTTAATGTTCTTGCATTTGCACTTGCACTTGCACTTACACAGAAAATTAAGGGAACTAATATTTTTAGAACAATATTCTTTATGCCAAACCTTATTGGCGGTATTGTACTTGGATATATATGGCAGCTTATATTTGATGGTATATTCAGTCATTTTGATATGGCATTAAAACTTAATGCAAAATTAGGATTTTGGGGTCTTGTAATCTTAATCTGCTGGCAGCAGATAGGTTATATGATGATAGTTTACATAGCGGGTCTGCAGGCAATACCTGATTCATTAAAAGAAGCTGCTATGATTGATGGTGCAAACGCTTGGAAGAGACTTTTCCATGTAACTATTCCAAACATGATGCCATCGATAACAATATGTACATTCTTAACAATAACAAACTCATTCAAACTCTTTGACCAGAACCTTTCACTTACGGGTGGTGAGCCGCTTCATAAAACGGAGATGCTTGCATTGAATATTTATGATACATTCTATGGAAGAGTTGGATATGAAGGTGTAGGTCAGGCTAAGGCAGTTATCTTCTTCCTTGCAGTTATAGTTATCAGTATGTTACAGCTTAGACTTACAAGAAGTAAGGAGGTGCAGCAGTAATGAAAAAAGTAAAAGGAATTTTGGCTACATTATTATTTACGGTTATTTCAATTATATTTGTATCACCAATTATTGTTGTATTGATGAACTCTTTCAAGAAAAAGACATTTATCAATCTGGAGCCTTTTAAAATGCCGACATCAAAGAATTTTGTCGGATTGGAGAACTTTAAAGAGGCAATAACAAAATATGAATTTATTAAGGCTGTCGGTTGGACTGTATTTATTACGGTAGGCGGTGTAGTTCTTATTCTTGTGTGCTGTTCAATGTGTGCATGGTTTATCACAAGAGTACAGACAAAGATTACAAAAGCAATTTATCTTCTTTGTGTATTCTCAATGGTAATTCCATTCCAGATGGTAATGTTTACCTTATCAGGAACGGCAGATTCACTTGGACTTAATACACCATGGGGTCTTTTGATAATATATCTTGGATTTGGTGCAGGTCTTGCGGTATTTATGTTCTGCGGATTTGTAAAATCAATTCCTATTGAAGTTGAGGAGGCAGCTATGATTGACGGCTGCAGTCCTATAAGAACATTCTTCAGCGTTGTAGTACCAATGATGAAACCTACTCTTATATCTGTAGGAATACTTGAGGCAATGTGGATTTGGAACGATTTCCTTCTTCCATATCTTACACTTGATATAAAGAAATATAAGACAATATCAATTATCATTCAGTATATGAAGGGAAGTTACGGAAGAGTTGATATGGGTGCTATTATGGCTTGTCTTATCATGGCAGTTATCCCTGTTATAGTATTCTACTTATGCTGTCAGAAATATATCATCAAAGGTGTTGCAGCCGGAGCCGTCAAAGGTTAAAATACATTTTGCATGAAATATACTTTATCAGATGAAGTCATATGGTACTTTATCTGATAAAGGTGTTTTAGGGGCTAAAAAGTTCTTAAATATCATGAAATTAAAAAGTGAGGCAAATGTATGACTATAAAAGATATCGCCAGATTGTCAGGATATGGTATAGGGACTGTATCCAGGGTATTGAACAATCATTCTGATGTCAGTGACAAAGCAAGAAAAAAGATAATGGGAGTTATAGAAGAAAGTAATTTTCAGCCTAACAGTAATGCACGGCAGTTAAAGAGGCAGGCTGCGTCATCGCTTTCAATCATTGTAAAGGGAAATCAAAATATGCTGTTTGCAGATATTCTTGAGAAAATGCAAATGCTCCTTTCAAAAAATGGAGAAATTGCAGAAGTATCATATATAGATGAAGATGCAAACGAAGTGGAATGTGCACTTATGCTGTGTCGTGAAAGAAATCCTAAAGGAATTATATTTCTTGGCGGAAATCTTGATTATTTTGATGAATTTGAAGGAATAGATGTACCTTGTATTCTTGTCACAAATAGTGCCGGAAGTCTTAATATAAGTAATCTTTCATCATTTTATACAGATGATGAGGCAGCAGCATATAAAGTCGGCAGTTATTTTATAAAAAAAGGTCATAAAAAGATAGGTGTTGTAGGTGGAATATTGTCGGCAACACAGATAAGTTCTCTAAGATATGCGGGATGTATTCGGAGTTTTCAGGAAAATAATATACCATTTGATGAGAAAAAAGGTTATGTGCAATGTCGATTTTCTATGGAGGACGGATATCAGGCAATGAAAAAACTTTTAAAGAATATGCCGGATGTTACGGCAGTCATTGCACTGAGTGATACGATAGCAGTTGGTGCGATGCGTGCAATATGCGATGCAGGAAAAAAAGTGCCGGATGACATATCGGTCATAGGATTTGACGGGATAAGTCTTTCAAATTACTGTATTCCAAGACTTACGACTATAAAACAAGACACGGAAAAAATGGCGAGAGAGGGAGTAGAGCTTATGTTGCGACAGATACATTACCCGGATGAAGGACGGGATGTATCTATACCATTTAAACTTCTTGAAAGAGAAAGTGTAAGAAATTTATAAGTATTAAAGTACATCACATAAAAAATATATATGAAATTGACATTATGATGTTATTGGACTTTGCATATATAACAGATAATGTTAGCCGACATATAGCGGGAGCGTGTCGGTATTGTTATAGCGTAAAAATCATCACTGCCTATAACAGTTTTATATTTCAAAAGTGTAAAAGGAGGAAAATATTTTGAGAAAAGCAGGAATTTTAATGCCTATCACATCATTGCCATCACCTTACGGTATTGGAACAATGGGAGAGGCAGCAAGAGAATTTGTCCGCTTTTTACATAAGGCAGGACAATCATACTGGCAGATATTACCAATATGTCCGACAAGTTATGGAGATTCGCCGTATCAGTCATTTTCATCATATGCCGGAAATCCGTATATGATAGATCTTGATGAACTTAGTGAAGCCGGACTTCTTGAAAAAGATGAGTATAAAAATATAGATTGGGGCAGCAACCCGGAGAAAGCAGATTATGGTTTGCTATACAACAAGAGATTTGGAGTTTTAAGGAAGGCTGCCAAGACTGCAGAAGAAAAATATCAGACAGAGCTTACAGAATTTAGAAAAGAAAATCATAAATGGCTTTCTGACTATGCTTTATTTATGGCAATAAAAGACGAGCAAAATGGAGTATCATGGCTTGAGTGGCCGGAAATTCTTAGAAAAAGAGATAACAAAGCTCTTGCAGTAGAAAGAGAAAAGTTAAAAGATGAGATAAAGTTTTGGGAATGTGTACAGTTTTTATTCTTTACACAGTGGAAAAAGTTAAAAGCTTATGCAAATGAAAATGGAATTAAAATAATTGGTGACATTCCTATTTATGTATCAAGTGACAGTGCAGATGTTTGGGCAAATCCCGAACAGTTTCAGCTTGATGATAATCTTATGCCGATAAGTGTGGCAGGATGTCCGCCTGATGGATTTTCAGCAGCTGGTCAGCTTTGGGGTAATCCTTTGTTTAACTGGAAAGTCATGAAAGAACAGGATTATAACTGGTGGGTTGACAGAATAGCATATCAGACGCAGATATATGATATGCTTCGTATAGATCATTTTAGAGGGTTTGATGCATATTATTCTATCCCATATGGTGACAAAACTGCAAGAAACGGAGAATGGAAAGAAGGACCTGGAATAGATTTGTTCAATGTTATAAAAGAAAAACTTGGAGAACTTCCAATCATAGCAGAGGATCTCGGATTTTTGACGGATTCAGTAAGAAAGCTTCTTAAAGATACAGGATTTCCGGGAATGAAAGTTCTTGAGTTTGCATTTGACAGCAGGGATACGGAGTCAGGATATCTGCCTCATCTCTATCCTAAAAACTGTGTTGTATATGCAGGAACACATGATAATGAGACAATTCTTGGATGGATTGATGAAATATCAGAAGAAGATGCAGAATATGCGAAGAAATATATGCGTCTTTCAGAAGCAGAAGGATATCATTGGGGAATGATGCGTACGGCATGGGCAAGCGTTGCGGATACGGCAATTATGCAGATGCAGGACATTCTTGGACTTGGAAAAGATGCAAGAATGAACACACCGTCAACACTCAGTGATAAAAACTGGAGCTGGAGATGTCTGCCGGGAGTGTATAATGATACGCTGGCAGATGTACTTCATCAGGAGATGAAGCTATATGGTAGAATTTAACTCTATCAGGTAAATAGCAGAGTGGATTGCAAATATCCGCCGTATAATGATTATGATATTGATTTATCACATAGAGATTTTAAAAAGCTGTGGTTTTATAGTGAAGCCACAGCTTTTTTGTGTTTTAGTAATTGAAATTTTTTTAGTATAATTTTGATGAATATAAACATTTCTTTGAGCATGTACACAGTTTTTGTTAGCGTAATGCAATTTAGCTTGCTTAAATGAAGATTGCATAATATAATGATTGCAAAGATATAAAGAAAAATGTATTTCAAGAGAATGCCAGAAAGGGGTGTTGGTGAGTGGGGAGATTTTTAAATCCGGATAATGCTGCATTTAAAAGGACATTAAATTCTAAAATATATATTGATAAAACGGAACTTCTTGATTTTACTAATCAGGTGATAAATACGAACGCAGCTTTTATTTGTAACAGCCGTCCGAGGCGTTTTGGAAAGTCTGTTACGGCAGATATGATTACGGCTTATTACAGTAAAGGGTGCGACTCAAAGAAATTATTTTCAGATTTAAAAATAGGAAGTTTGGATGGTTTTGAAGAAAGTTTAAACAAATATGATGTAATTCATTTTGATGTGCAATGGTGCTTAGAACCTGCCGGAAATCCGAAAAATTTTGTTAATTATATCACTGAAAATATAGTGGATGAGTTAAGAGAAAACTTTCCGCAGATTATAACTGAAAAAATAAGTTCGCTGCCCGATGCTTTGTCAAATATAAATGCTAAAACTGGAAAACAGTTTATAATAATTATTGATGAGTGGGATGTTCTGATAAGGGATGAGGCCGCTGAATTTGAGGTTCAGGATGAGTATATAAATTTTTTAAGAGGTCTTTTTAAAGGAACTGAGCCTATGAAATATATAGGTCTTGCTTATATTACTGGTATTTTGCCAATAAAAAAATTAAAGACACAGTCGGCACTTAACAATTTTGATGAATATACCATGCTTGATGCAGGGGAACTTGCTGGGTATATAGGTTTTACACAGGATGAAGTTAAAACTTTGTGCACTGAATATGGAGCAGATTTTGAAAAAGTAAAACATTGGTATGATGGTTACCGGCTTGGGGATTACCATATTTACAATCCAAAAGCAGTTGTAAGTGTTGTTACAAAAAGACTTTTTCAAAGCTATTGGTCGCAGACAGGCTCATACGAAACGATAATACCATTGATAAGTAAAAATTTTGACGGACTTAAAAATGCAATAATTGAGATGCTTTCAGGAGATATGGTTAAGGTTGACACTGGAACATTTCAGAATGATGCAGTAAATTTTTCAAACAGGGACGATATAATAACATATCTTATACACTTAGGATATTTGGCATATGATGAGAAATGCAAGTGTGCGTATATACCAAATGAGGAAGTAAGACAGGAACTTTTAAAAGCAACAAGACAGAAGAAGTGGAAAGAATTTATTGAATTTGAGAAGCAGTCTGATAATCTTTTAGATGCAACATTAGATATGGATAATAAAAAAGTTTCTGAAATAATTGAAAAAATTCATATGGAATATGCATCAGTAATTAAATATAATGATGAAAATTCACTTAGCAGCGTTTTGACTATTGCATATCTTAGTTCAATGAAGTATTATTTTACTCCAATTCGTGAACTTCCGGCTGGTAGGGGATTTGCTGATTTTGTATATCTGCCAAAACCGGAATACACGGATTTTTATCCGGCATTAGTAATTGAACTTAAATGGAATAAAAATGTACGCACGGCGTTGGAACAGATTAAGCAGAAACAGTATCCGAAGTCACTTCTATCATATACCGGTGACATACTTATTGTTGGAATAATATATGACAAAAAGGATAAAGTGCATAAATGTGAGATTGAAAGGTATGAGAAATAATGATACCGTTTACATTTCCCTCGTCATAGACGGTGTTATCCCATACTTATTTTTATAAAGCCTGTTAAAGTGCGACAGATTGTTGAAACCACAGTCACCGGCTATCTCAAGCACGGTGTCCTCAGTGGTGAGCAGTCTGGTTCGTGCTTTTATCAGGCGAAAATCATTAAGATATTTAATAAAACTTGTTCCCATATGATTTTTAAAAAATTTCATAAAATGTGACGGGCTGTAGTGACATATATCAGCTATCTTTTCAATCGGAATTTCTTCATTATAATGCTGCTCCATATAAGTAAGTATTTCTTTTATTTTATCTACTGATTTTTCTGATTTTGTATTAACCTCTGTTTTAGGCGGATGCCTTATCATAATGTGTATAAGTTCAAGCAGGCATGACTTGATGGCAAGCTGGTAGCCAAATTCTTTTTTATCACACAGAACATCCATAGTATTTATAATCTTCACAAAATGGGAATAAAAAGAATATCCCATATGCACATGAGTTACAATAGGAAAATCACCATTAAAAAAAGGAGTCAGATATTTGGACATGGTTATATCATTTGTCACAAAACTGAGAAGTTCCTTTTTAAAAATAATATTTTCGTACTCCAGTTTATCGCCGATAGCACAATCAATAGAATGAAGATTTTCAGGGAGAACCACAAGGATATCACCTGCCGATAGCTGATGCGTAGTAAGGTTAAGCGTAACTTTAGCCGAACCATGCTTGATAACAATAAGTTCCATATCATTGTGCCAGTGCAGGGGAACACTCGGAAAATCAATAGGGATAGAACATGGATAAGTATTAAATAAAAATTCCGCACTGGAATGGGTCTTTGTTTCATGGTATTTATTTTTTTCAATTTCATTCATATGTAAAACCTCCCAAAAGATAATTTGCACCATTTATGTACTGTTACACGGTGACAACATAGCGAAAGCGTGCCGACGGTATTATTTGCTACAGATACACAAGCATCACAGCACATAACAGTTTCGCGTCCGTTAAAAAAATATCTCTAAATGATAGTATTGTATCATATCGTGCTAGGAAAAGACAAGAAGTACACTTACTAAAATGATATATTATAGTCACAAAGTTAAGAGAGTTGCCGCACATAAAAATGTGTCAGGTGACAGGAATTAAAAATTCACATTTTATTGTGAATAAGGATATGGATAAGAGATAGAGAATTTTATGTTACAAAGTAAACAACAATGCGTGTAAAATGGAGGATTATTATGGATATCAAAAACACTTTAGAGCAGAAGCTTGGAAAAAGTATTGCTGACAGCAGCAAACAGGAAATTTATGTTGCACTTTTAAATATCACGAAAGATATGTCAGAGGAAAAAGTGCAGGAGGACACAGGAAAGAAAGTTTATTATATTTCGGCAGAATTTTTAATAGGAAAACTTCTTTCTAACAATCTTATAAATCTCGGAATTTATGCTGATGTAAAGAAAGTCCTTGCTGACAACGGCATAAGTCTTGCAGAGATTGAGGAGATTGAGGCAGAGCCTTCACTTGGTAATGGTGGTCTTGGCCGTCTTGCAGCGTGCTTCCTTGATTCGATAGCAAGTCTTGGACTTAACGGTTCTGGTATTGGTCTTAACTACCATCTTGGATTATTCAAGCAGGTATTTGAGAATAATAAGCAGAAAGAGACTGCAAATCCATGGATTGAGGAGAATACATTCCTTAGAAAAACAGATGTGAGCTATCCTGTAAAATTTAAAGATTTTACTGTTCAGTCGAGAATGTATGAGATAGATGTAACAGGATATGACAACAGAACAAATAAACTTGAATTGTTTGACCTTGATACTGTAGATGATAGTATTGTAGGAGATGGAATTGATTTTGATAAGAAAGATATTGCGAAAAATCTTACATTATTCCTTTATCCTGATGACAGTGATGATGACGGAAGAAAACTCAGAATTTACCAGCAGTATTTCATGGTAAGCAATGGTGCAAAACTTATAATAGACGAGTGTAAGAAAAAGGGAAGTAATCTCCACGATTTATATAATTACGCAGTAATCCAGATAAATGATACACATCCTACAATGGTTATACCTGAGCTTATCCGTCTGCTTATGGAAGAGGGAATTGATATTGATGAGGCAATCGAGATTGTTTCAAAGACTTGTGCATATACAAACCACACAATTCTTGCAGAAGCACTTGAAAAATGGCCTATTTCATTCCTTAAGGAAGTTGTACCACAGCTTGTGCCTATTATAGAGGTGCTTGACGATAAAGTACGCCGCCGCTTTGATGATGAGAGCGTGGTTATCATTGACAAAAATGATACAGTACATATGGCTCATATCGACATTCATTACGGCTTCAGTGTAAACGGTGTAGCTGCACTTCACACCGAAATCCTTGAAAAATCAGAACTTAACAACTTCTATAAGATTT
>ENA-ORKV01002325-ORKV01002325.1-human-gut-metagenome-genome-assembly--contig:-NODE-2325-length-11587-cov-4.045526_pt1 | contig 11587 bp, 17 predicted proteins | sample MGYA00243058_ERZ508805 | MGnify/ENA primary metagenome ERZ508805 (study PRJEB26277, sample SAMN04329770) | human gut metagenome | biome: human-associated habitat | host: Homo sapiens | place: USA... | reverse complement strand
ATTACTATTAAGCCACTTTCAGAAAATGAAAGAGAAATTACAATAAGCGGGGTAGACATAGAATGATTATTTTAGCATTTGATTCTTCAGCGTCACCTGCATCTGTGGCACTATATGAGGACGGCTTTTTAAAAGGCGAATTTTATATGAATACAAGCCTTACACATAGTCAGACGCTTATGCTTCTTGCAGAAAAGCTTCTCGAATTTACTAAGACTGATATTAAAGATGTTGATGTCTTTGCGGTTGATGCAGGTCCTGGCTCATTTACTGGAGTAAGAATCGGAGTTTCGTGCGTAAAGGGAATGGCTATGGCTTTAGGAAAGCCTTGTGTATCGGTTTCAACGCTTGAGGCTATGGCACAGAATTTAGAAATTTTCAACGGCTTGATTTGTGCAGTTATGGACGCAAGATGTTCACAGGTTTATAATGCACTTTTTATGGCAAGCAACGGAAAGATAAGGCGTATCTGTGGAGATAGGGCGTTATCAATAGCAGAGCTTGAATCTGAGCTTATGGATTTCAGCAATGTTGAAATAATGCTTATTGGTGATGGTGCAAATATTTGCTTTGAAAATATGAAGCAAATTGAAGATATAAAAATTGCACCACAAAATCTCAGGTATCAAAGAGCCTATGGAACAGCAGCTGTCGCTTATGAAAAGGCTCAAAACGGAGAAACAATTTCCTCAGGTGAGCTTGTGCCACTTTATTTGAGATTACCACAGGCAGAAAGAGAATTAAAAGCAAGATTAAAAAATAGTTCAAAATAAAATCATATATTTAATAACGGAGGTTAATAAAATGATAGCACTTGGAGCAGACCACGGCGGTTACGAAATTAAAGAAGCAGTAAAGAAGTATCTTGAAGAAAATGGCATAGAGTATAAGGATTTCGGCACATACAGCACAGATTCTGTTGATTATCCAAGATACGCTTATCCAGTTGCTAAAGCTGTTTCTTCTAAGGAATGTGAGCTTGGTATACTTTGTTGCGGGACAGGAATCGGAATTTCTATTGCAGCAAATAAGGTTAAGGGAATAAGAGCTGCTGTCTGCACAAACGAATTTTGTGCAGAGATGACAAGAAGACATAACGATGCAAATATCCTTTGTATGGGTGGTCGTGTTATTGACAGTGAAATGGCTGTTAAGCTTGCTGATATATTCCTTCATACTGAATTTGAGGGCGACAGACACATCAATAGACTTGCTCTTATTGAAAAAATTGAAAATGGCGAAGAAATTTAAAACTATTTTATATTAAAAATTTTATATATTTTTTAGACATCCTTGATTAGTTCTTGCATTTTTTGACTAAGTTTGTTATAATAGTACAGATTTATATTATTGTGCAGTTTATTTATCATCTTAAAGATAAAGGAGTAAAAATATGAGCAAAAAATATGATGTTGGTATAATTGGTCTTTGGTATGGCAGAAATTATGGCAGTATGGTTACATACTATGCTCTTCATAGTGTTATCACAGATATGGGTTATTCTGTTCTTATGATAAATAATCCTTTGGGAAATGCTAATTTTGAAATTACCAAAACACATCCATTCCGTATTGCTAATATGTATTATAATGTTAGTGAGAGATTAAGACTTGATTCTCTCTCTAAGCTTAACGATGTTTGTGATACATTTGTTGTCGGTTCTGACCAACTTTGGAATTACGGTCTTAGCCGTCCATATAAGCAAATGTATTTTCTTGGCTTTGCTGATGACAGCAAGAAGAAAATTGCTTATGGTACATCTTTTGGTCGTGCATATAATGCTCCTGAAGATGAAAAAGTACGCAGTGGCGGAAATCTTGCTCGTTTCGATGGTATTTCCGTAAGAGATGACCTTTCTCTCAGTACCTGTAAGAATACATTTGCACTTAATGATACAGTAGAAGTTTGCGACCCAACTTTCCTTTGTAAGATAGAGGCTTATAACGAACTTGCTTCTAAAGCAGGAACACTTGAAACAGAACCATATATTCTTGCTTATGTTCTCGACCCAAATCCTGAAATAGGCAGACAGCTTGAAAAGCTTTCTATCGAAAAGAATATGAAGGTTGTTGTACTTCTTGATGAACCACCTGTAAGATGGGACGCTAATTTTGCTAATCTTCAGCTTTCTGGTAATGGCAGAGTTGAAGTTAAGAAAGATGTTGACCTCTTTGAGTGGCTCTGGTATTATCAGAATTCTTCATGTGTATTTACTGATAGCTTCCACGGAACAATTTTCTCAATTATCTTTAAGAAGCCATTTGTTTCTCTAATTAATAGAAAGCGTGGGGCAGAGAGATTTGTTTCATTGCTCAAACCTATTGACCTTGAATATAGACTTATTGATAGTGCTGATAAGATTACATCAGACCTCAGCAAGTATGATTCTTGCGACTATGAAGGTCCTTATCAGAAGCTTAACGCTATTAAGGAGTATTCATATAACTGGCTCAAAGACCAGCTTACTAAAGAAAAAAAAATGATACCTGCAAATGCGGAGGTTAAATCTATTACCCCTGCTCCTGCTATGCAACCTAAGCCTGTCATAGAAGAAAAGCCAAAGACTTCTGTTGACTTTGAACGCTGCAAGATGATTGTAACACTTGTTAAGAGATATGGCATTAAGCATATTGTTATGTCATCGGGTTCAAGAAACTTGAATCTTGCTCGTCTTTTTGAGGCAGAGCCATATTTTAAGATTTATAGAGTTACTGACGAAAGAAGTGCAGGCTTCTATGCACTCGGAATTGCTGCAAGACTTGGTGAGCCTGTTGTTATGTGCTGTACTTCTGGTACTGCTACATCTAACTATCTTACTTCTATTACAGAGGCTTACTATCAGCATATTCCACTTGTTGTTATTACAGGCGACCGTTATCCTCGCTACCTTGGTCAGGATGAGGAACAGACAATTCCACAGGCAGGTATGTATGGCAAGGTAGTAAAGAAGTGCGTTTCTTTGCCACAAGACCCAACTGCTCTTGGCGACTGGGAAGCAAGAAGAATGGTTTGCGAAGCATTGCTTGAAGTTAAGCATCATGGTACAGGTCCTGTACACATTAATGTTCCTATCGCTAATATTGAGTTTCCGAAGCCTCCTGCATCAGTTCTCAAGCTCGATAAGAAATATCTCTGCATAGATAGATTTGAACTTTGTGACCCTGATTCAAAGTGGCAGGATAAGGTAGACAGACTCTCTAAGGTTAAGAGAATACTTGTTGTTTATTGCCAGAACCAGCCTCTTTCTATTGAAGAACAGAAGTCTGTTGAAGCATTTGTAGATAAGTTTAACTGCGTTGTTATCAGTGATAACCTTGCAAACTTCCATTGCTCAAAATCTATTCTTTCTTATAATATCACTCATGACTATACACAAAAGCAATTCAGAGATGAGCTTGCTCCTGATATTGTTATCACAGTAGGCGGTAGGCGTATGCTCAATAACCCAATTCTCGGCAAGCTTAGAAACCTTGGTACACAATGGTATCATTGGCGTGTCGCTGAAGATGGTGAAGTTGCTGACACATATAGAAGACTTAAAAATATTTTTGAATGCTCACAGAAGTATTTCTTCGATTACTTTGTAGAACATTCAGGCGATATTCATAACGATGGTGAATACTACAAGGCTTGGAAGAAGGCTGAAAGCAACATTAAAGTTATGCACGCAGAAAAATATAATCAGCTTTATGCTATTGAAAGAACAGTTACAACTCTTCCAGCACATTCATTGCTTCATATCGGTATCGGTCATACAATCATTATGACTAACAGATATAAGCTCGACCCAACTGTTCGTGTATTCTGTAATATGGGTACAAATGGCATAGATGGTTCAGCTTCAACCTTTATGGGACATTGTGCAGTAAGTAAAGAGCTTTGCTTCCTTATGATAGGTGACCTTAGCTTCTTCTATGATATGAACTCAATCTGGAATAAACCACTAACTGGTAATATCAGAATTATGATGTTCAATAACTCAGGTGCAGGTCTACTTCGTCATTATAGAAGCCCATCTATTACACAAAAGCACGAAACCTCAGCTAAGGCTTGGGTTAAGTCTGTCGGCTTTAATTATCTTTCTTCTGAAAATCAAGAGGAATTTGAGGAAAACCTTAAAATATTTACATCAGATTGTGACCAGCCGATTTTCTTTGAAGTTTTCTGTTGATATAATCGGAGGTTAAAAATGAAAGGTTATAGAGTAACATTTATAAAGCCGAAAGTAGCTGAGCTTAGGTCTTTTGAGCTTAGAAAGCCAAAAGATAATGAGGTTATGGTTAAGGTTAAGTATACCTTGATTTCTGCTGGTACAGAAAAGGCCTATCTTTCAGGTGCAAACAATACTGCACAAAAATTTCCAACAGTTCCGGGGTATTCAAGCGTTGGTACGGTTGTAGAGATAGGAAGTGCTGTAACAAAGTTCAGACCGGGCGACCGTGTATTTGTTGAATATGCAGGTCACGCATCATATAATTGGAAAAAAGAATCAGGCGTTGTAAAAATTCCTGATGATGTATCATTTATAGATGCAGTATTTACAAGAGTAGCAAGTTTTCCACTTCTTGCAATACGCAGAAGCCGTCTTGAGATTGGTGAATCTTGCGTTGTTGTTGGTCTTGGTATGCTTGGACTTTTCGGTGTTCAGATTGCAAGGGCTTGTGGTGCAACTCCACTTATAGCTATCGGTAATCGTGAAATCAGACAGGAAAAAGCAGCTTTATTTGGTGCAGAATATGTGTTCTCTCCAAGTGAACCTAATCTTGTTGAGAAGATTTATGAAATCACCGAGAAAACAAACAGCGTTAAGGGTGCTAATGTTGTCCTTGAAACCTCTGGCTCTATGGCAGGCTTGCAGCTTGCATTGAGATATTCCTCTAAACATGCAAGAATCCTTATCAATGGTTGTAACCGAGTTAGTGATGAGCCAATTGACCTTTATAAGTATGTTCATATTAAGGGTCTTAATATAATTGGCTGTCACGATAAAACCCGTTTAGCATATAATTCTGTTCTTGGTAATTTTACTGCTAAGCGTGATTATATAACGCTTTTAAATCTTATGAGAGATGGCAGAATTGATCCTGGAGATATTCTTTCAGAAATTATTTCTCCTACACAGACATCAGAAATATATAATCAACTTCTTACGGATAGACAATTCCCACTCGGCGTTGTATTTGATTGGGACCAAGTTTAAAATATAAAATAAGCTTTAAAAAAACAAACTGATTTCGTTTTGAGCGGAGTCAGTTTGTTTTGTATGGAAAATTAGTATATTAACTTCTTATATTTGATGAGTCCGATTTTAAAGCTTTAGATTTAAAAAAATAGTTAAAAGTATTAAGCGACTGTGGAAATATTTCACACAATGATGAAATCTTAAAAATATATGTTATAATAAAAAAATAAAAGGAGGTAATAAAAATGTATAATATTATATCTTATTGGTTGAAATATTATAGAAGCGAATGCAAACTTACTCAACAGGATGTTGCAGATTTGCTTGGATTAGAGCGTTCAAGCTATACCTATTATGAAACAGGAAAAACAACACCAGATATAGAAACTCTTATAAGACTTTCTAAGATATTCCATGTTGATTTCTTTGATTTACTTTCAGGCTGTAATACAGAAACAGGAAAGTATGTTAATGATTCAAATTTTAAGGAGCTTAATGATAAGCTTGACCGTGATGATGAAGCAAGGTTCTCAGAAGCTAATTTTGAGGCTGAAATTCTTCTCAGAATCCGTTCACTTGATGAAGGTAAGCGTGAGGAAGCAATGGCCTTTCTTGATGACCTCACAGATAATATTTATAAATTCAGACGCAAATCAAAGACTCGTGAAGTCACTGCAAAGCCAGTAGAGATTCCTAAGAAAGAAATTGAACTTCTTGAGAAAGCAGATATTAAGTATCTTCCACCAAGAAAACCAAGAAAAAAGCGTGGCAGAAAGAAGAAAAATATCTTTTTAGAAGATTAAAATTATAAATAAAATGTGCATAGTATAAACAAAATTGGTTTATACTAAAAAGAATACAAACCCCACAAACACTGAGTTTCAAGTACTAAAATTATTTCTAAAATAAGGATTGACACCTGTTTGACACCAATTTTAAAAAAGATAACAATTATTAAGAAAAGAGAGCTTTAATGACACATTCATTATTTATACAAGCTTAATTTGTACTTATGTTTTAAATACAGATTAGGTTTGTATAAATAATAATTTTTTGCAATTTTATACAAGCTATTAAATGAATTTGAACCAATTTAATTTTACATAATAACTATAAAAAATCAAAGAATCATCACAAATATTATTGACATTTTTAATATAAACAGTTATAATAAAAATATAAAATAATTTTAGAAAGGTTGTGTTACAATGAGTGATGTTTATGAAGCAAAGAGGATTGGAAAACAAGTTATAAAAAATTAATCGAAATGAAAAAAGAAAAATATGTGACAAAAATACGGTCAAAAAATTATACACGATATAGAACATCATAATTGGGAAGGTGTAACAGAAAAATTGTTAAGTCTTTCATCTTTTACAAATATTCCCTTTGATTTTCTTTATAAATTCATAGAAAATCCAAACGAAAACAAAGATGCAGTATACGCTTTTACAATGTGTCTTTGTACAAGTAAATAAAAATAGCCAGCTTTGTTGCTGGCTTTATTTGAATATAGATAAAATAGGTGACATAAATGACTGTTGATACAAAGAATATCGTAACTACTGTCGGATATTTAATAGAAATAAAAAAGCCAACTCTTGAAACAGTATATGGCTCAGAATGTGGAGAACTATTAAATAGTCTTTCTAAAAATAAAAACGCAACAATTATAAGATATTTATGCAAATTAAGAAATTCTTTAATGTATAATTTTAAAAAAAATTGATGATTCAATGCGTTTTAACTTAACTAATATAGATAAACTTCCAGAATGGTTTGATATAGAAAATATTAAATTATTAGAGCAATGGGGTTTTGAAATAATAAAACCTAATTATAGAGCTAAAAAATATACCGCTGATTTCACTAAATTAATTGCTGAAAATATAAATTCTTGTCAAGAACTTTTTCCTGAATGGATAGAATTTGAATATATAAGAGAACTGTTTTATTGTCCGAATTTTACTGCTAACAACAAATTAAAAAAGGAATTTGAAAAATTTAAAAGAAATATTAATTATTATCCGTACCAAACATACATTTATTGGACTCCTAAAGATTATGGCAACTTGCTTTATAGTGATGGCAAATTTATTAATATACTATATGCTTTACATGTAAAGCCTTTACAGATAAAGAAAAATACAAAGATGCTTCACGAAATACTAAATCCAATATTTATGATTTTATTAGTCAAGGTAACAAAATAGCTATTGCAGTAGATTGCGAAAATGTAGATGTATTAAAATTATATTCTACTTTAAAAAACTTAAATCAAAATGAAATTGCTAAAGTAGAAAAAATATTGCTATATGACGATGTACATACATCAATAGCTTGGGATTGGATAAATAAATTCACTTCCATTCCTGTTGAACATATTGAAACAGAACGAATAATTAATAGGAAATCTCTTGTAGATATAAAAATGGCAGTAGGAATATGTAAAAATATTTATGAAAATGAAATAGATTCCTTTATAATATTTTCAAGTGATTCTGATTTCTGGGGATTAATTTCTTCATTGCCAAACATAAAATTTCTTGTAATGTATGAAAGAGAAAAGTGTAGCCAAACCATTATAGATAAAATGATAGAACATTCAATAGTACATTGTCCTATTGATGATTTTTGCTCAGGTAATATATCAGATTTTAAGAAAACAATTCTTATAGATTTACTTCAACAATCCATAGATAATGTATTGTCACTTAATGCTAATACATTATTAAATAATATCTGTGAAAAAGCACAAATAGAAATTAATGATAAAGAGAAAAATAAATTTTATGATAAATATATTAAAACACTATCACTTGAAATAGATACAAATGGAATATTTAAAATTAAAATTGCTAATTAAAGCGTAAAAAAATAGAGAACAGAATTTATTAATTCTGTTCTCCTACTACTTTGATAAAATCAAAATAATAATTTCAATCCACGCTCTCCTCACGGAGAGCGACAAATCTATCGGATTTTGATTGCTAAATCCTCCCGATAACGAAGCATCAATCGTTACCTGACACTATTAATATAGCATATATATATGGTCTTGTCAATACTTTTAAACTTTTATTTTTAAATTTTGTCCTAGATAAAGACAATCTTTATCCTTAATATTATTCAACTCTAAAATTTGCTTAACAGGTACATTTGTCTTATAAGATATAAAATTTAAAGTATCACCTTTCATTACCGTATAAGTTTCGATATTTATCACCTCTTTATTCAATAATAAATATTAAAATGATATTAAATTTTTTCAAAATCATTTGCTATCCATTTTTTTGCAATCTTACTTTCTCCAACATATACATACCTTTCATCTTTATACATATAATAGGCATTAGGTATAAGTTGTACACCAACCGTAAAATTAAATGGATTATCAGCTACACCAACAGGATTTTCTTGTTCCACATAAGTTTGTTTAACTAATACATCACCAAGATACTCTTCAATCCAATCATATCCAAGTTTATCTGATTGTACGGTTTTATTTGTAAATCCACCAAAAGTATCAATTTTATCTTCAATAAACTTACTCTGTTTTATCTTATTAAGCAAAACTTCAAAATCATTTTTATCCATTAATTATACACCTCACTTATTTTCTTTAACTGTTCTTCCGCTAATGTGTCAGTAGGGAAGATAGGCAAACTATAATCATTATCCAATATTATAGGTGTATTTTTATTAATTTCTTTATAATTATCAATGCTATCAGATGAGCCGAGATAAAGAATTTCGGCTCTCATTGTTTCGTTTTCTACATCTGTAATAACATTATCTAAATTATCAGGCTTTAAAATCCTAAGACCATTTTCTTCTGTCAAAGTCATTTGTAAATTCCTTTCTTATTTCATTCTCTTTGAACCATATGCGATATTCTCGGTTTTAATATAATAATCTTTGCCATTAGCGTTAATTATACTCCAACCTGCGTTTTTACCACTTTCGATTGAACAAATATAATAATATTTATCATTTGATGTTAAATATGTAACTGGCTTTTTATCTGAAATGTTACTATAAAGAGGTATTTTAATATTAACATATCTATAAGCTGATATACCTGTTTTTGAAATTCTTGTATTCTGTATGTAACCAGTAGTGTTATTACCATGAACTTTAGACCAACCACAACCATCATCGGATATATAGTCTACTTCTGTACCAACTGTAAGAGTCGCAAGTTTACGAGAACTACCACCCTTATCATCAACCCAAGGATGAGAACGAAGATATGATGTTTTATTTATAACTTTAACCGCACTACTTTTATTATTGTTATTGCTTGAATTTGTATAATCTTTAAAAATCCAGTTCATATCAACACTTCCAGAAATACCAGAAACCGAACCATTTTCAGAATACTGCCAGATTGCACAATCATAGCTTGGTGAATACACACCCCAGTTAGCAAGCCAAATATCATATTTTTTCAGAAGTTCATCTTTATAGAGATAATTTTGTAACCAATTAGGATTACAATAAAGAATAGGCTTATATCCTGCTGATTTTATTGTGTCACAAAAAGCAATAACCATATCTGTACATACTCTACGACCTAAACCTGTTTGTGAAGAATCTTCAATATCAAATGCAACGGGTAAATCTATCTTATAGCCTTTAATAGTCTTTAAGCAAAACTCCGCTTCTTTCTGTGCTTCTGCGACAGACTGTGCATAGCTATAATGATATACACCACATTTTACACCTGCTCTAACAGCATTGGTGATATTGCGTACAAACTTATTATCAATCTGATTAGGATTCTCTACACCAAAGCTTGAACGAATCATAGCATATTTGACCCCTGATTTGTATACTTTGTTCCAATCAATGTTTCCATTCCAAGTGCTGACATCAATCAATTTTTCTTTCAATGTAAATACCCCATTTCAATATAATAATTTCTTTCAGCCATAACTTCTTCACCAGTTACACTATCAATTTCATCATCTGTAATATTAAGATTTTCTTTTAAAACATTTCGATTTTCTTCTGGATTATATGCTAAAGCTTTTATAAGTTGTCTTTTAACTTGTTCTGTCATAAATTCACCCTCTTTTATTCCTGCTTAACCCATTCACCCATATGCAACATATATAAATCGCCAGTATCAGTACAATATGCTACACTACCCTCACCAGCATTGTTTATATTATTCAGCTTTTCAACATCTGTACTTTTTAAAATATAATCTCTTCTATGATTAGGATGTTCTTCTAAATATTTAACACTTCCCATATCTATTACTTTATCATCGGCAAAGAGCATACCACAGATTTCTTTCATATTTTACCTCCATTTTTATTTGTATTAAAATACTACATATAGTTGTATCTATGAGTTGTTTATTAAAATATAGTCTATATCTACTATATATAGCACGAAATACACAATAATCACTTAAATATACCATATATAGTATTTGAAATTATAATACATTACTATATATAGTATATTTTATCAATAAAATTCGTATTTTATTTTTATGCTAAAGTCCAGTTTTTGTTTGTCGCTATAGCTTTTTGTGCATCACTGAGCTTTGCGAGATTAGTTGCTCCAAGCGTCAATATGTACGCTGTCTGTCCTGTACGGTCAGCAAGAGCCGTAAGCATTGCTACAAGCGTATCTACGCTGTATTTTGTACTTGGTGATAAATCAAGACCATTGCAGTTAAATCCGCTACCAAGAGTGACATTAGTGAGATTTGAACAGTTGATAAATACTGATTTTCCTAATTTTGTGACAGTGTTAGATATTGTCATATTAACAAGAGATGCACATCCATAAAAAGCATTATCTCTAATTTCTGTTACACCATCAGGGATATTTATGCTTTCAAGACTTGAACAGAAGTTAAATGCCGTTACCCCTATTGTTGTTATACTATCAGATAAAGTAACACTTGTCAGCTTAGTACAAGCGTTAAATGCACCTCGTCTAATTTCTGTCCAGCCACTTGGTATGACAAATTCTGTAACTTCGCCTGTAAGAACACTCTCATATGTATCAGCTTTTTGCTTACTATTTTTAATCTCAATATCCTTTTCAGCAATCTGGTTATTCTTTTCGGCAATCTCAGACTCATAAGTACTTACTTGCACTTTATAATTTTCAATCTGTTTTTTTACATTCTTCTAATTCTTTTCTTTCTTCGGGGGTAAATGGTTTTAAATCACCTGAAAGTTTCTGTATCTTTCCATAAATAGCTGCTTCTATAATGCTCATTTATTATTCCTCCACTTCAGGCAATCCAGCTATACTTGTAAGTACAGACAAAACACCAGCTAATAAACTTGCTGATGCTACTGCAAGCCAATTTACATCTTGCATAACTGCTGCTACGCCAATCGTAGCCACCGCTGTTTGAGCCATTGTCTTTATTGC
>ENA-ORKV01002318-ORKV01002318.1-human-gut-metagenome-genome-assembly--contig:-NODE-2318-length-11603-cov-11.952716_pt1 | contig 11603 bp, 7 predicted proteins | sample MGYA00243058_ERZ508805 | MGnify/ENA primary metagenome ERZ508805 (study PRJEB26277, sample SAMN04329770) | human gut metagenome | biome: human-associated habitat | host: Homo sapiens | place: USA... | reverse complement strand
ACTGATATAGCCATCTACTGGCTAGAAAGAACAAATCCCTTCTTCTTAATTTGTCCTTGACAAGGGGTACACTTTAAAGGGCTTGTTGAGATATTGAGTGAGATGGGGACTTCAAAAGAGGTTATTGTACAGAAAATTATGGAGAAGTTCTCAATGACTGAAGAGAAGGCCAGGGAGTTCGTAGAATAGGCAGAGGCTGTGAGTTGGGACAGGGGTCTGACACCTGTCCCATAAAATCAATCCTTCCCGAAAATATCCCTGGTATATACTTTAGCCTTGACGTCATCGAGGCATGAATCATACCGGTTGGCAATGATTGTGTCGGATATAGATTTGAATTCGTTCAGGTTTTTTATTACGCGGCTTCCGAAAAAGGTGGTGTCGGGTGGAAGAGTTGGTTCGTAGATTACAACGGTCACGCCCTTTGCCTTTAGGCGTTTTATTACGCCTTGAATGGAGGACTGGCGGAAGTTGTCGGAGTTGCTCTTCATAGTGAGGCGGTATACGCCTATGGTGATATCTTTTTCTTTGAAGATATCCCAGGTGCTTCCGGTATTGTATGCGCCGGCAAGTTCCAGAACACGTTCAGCTATGAAATCCTTTCGTGTGCGGTTGGATTCGACTATGGCTGTTATCATATTCTGAGGCACATCCTGAAAGTTAGCGAGTAGCTGCTTGGTGTCCTTAGGCAGGCAGTAGCCGCCGTAGCCGAAGGAAGGATTGTTATAATGTGTTCCGATACGCGGATCAAGGCAGACACCCTTGATTATGTCGACAGAGTTAAGACCTTTGGATTCGGCGTAGGTATCTAGCTCATTAAAATAGGAAACACGGAGCGCAAGATATGTGTTGGCAAAAAGCTTTACCGCCTCGGCTTCGGTAAATCCCATGAAAAGTGTTTCGATATCTTCTTTTAGTGCACTCTGTTTTAACAGTGAGGCAAACAGGTGCGCTTTGTCTTCACAGGTGTTGTCGCAGGAGACGATTATGCGTGAAGGGTACAGGTTGTCATATAGTGCCTTTGATTCCCTTAGAAATTCAGGGCTGAATATAATATTATTGGTGTGATATTTTTCACGCATACTACGCGTATAACCTACAGGAATAGTAGATTTAATAACCATCGTAGCATTTGGATTTGTTTTTAGGACAAGCTCAATGACAGCTTCAACAGCAGAGCAATCAAAAAAATTCTGCCTGCTGTCATAGTTCGTTGGGGTGGCTATCACAACAAAATCTGCATCCTTGTAGGCAGAAATGGCATCAAGGCTTGCTGTTAAATCAAGGCTTTTTTCGGATAAGTATTTTTCAATGTAATCATCATGGATTGGTGACTTATGGCTGTTTATTAAATCTACTTTTTCCGGGACAATATCGACGGCTGTGACATGGTTATGCTGGGCGAGCAACACAGCGAGTGAAAGTCCGACGTACCCTGTTCCTGCGATAGCAATATTGTACGGATGGTTATTGGATGAAATTTTTTCCACTCCGATTTCGGAGGTAATGTCATCAGGCTGGAAGAAATCTGTGATATCAAAATTGAGAATCTCACCTAAGGTCTGCAATTGTTCGATTGTTGGGATGTAGTCATTGTTTTCTATTCGTCCTATCATGGTTCGATTGATGCCCGTTAATTCGCTTAATTGGGCCTGAGTGAGCCCTTTTTCTTTTCTGCATGATAAAATCTTATTTACCATCATATTCCGGTTAAATTTTTTCAAGATGTAACCTCCATGTATATATAGTTAAATAGGTGTGTTTGCTATTTATCATAATACCAGATGATGTTTTAAAATTCAATAACAAACGGATGATAATAATAAACTCTATTTTAAACATCATTAATATCCGGAAATAACAGAACTTAAATTCCCGGTTAACATCTGCACAATTTTAATGGTACACCACCGAACTCGTTAAAACTTAAGCAGACCATATACCGAACCAATATAAAATATATTTATCAACTGCATTTTACCAATTTATGTACTGCAATGATTTTTAGGGAATGAGTGCGTGTTCATAAGCGAATTGGAAAAATTATGCAATGTTGTGCTGTCACACACAGAGCTTGCGATTATAAATATAATTATAATCTATATACCATAATCAATAATCAAAATATCTTCTTTTGCAGTCTTTTAAATTATGAAAAAAGAAAATCCTCGCAGATAAAGTTAATTGTAAATAACTACGCGCTGTGATACACTGAGTATGCTCTGTAAGACAAAGCGGATAAGAGAAAGCTCTGCTTATATGTATATTCTAGGGGAATCCTGGTAAAAAGAGCAGATATTTATATTTAATTGTGAATATTCAATTGCTGGTATTAAGTTATGAGAATTCAATTGTAAGTATGGGTTGAAAGTGTATTGCAAATATCCGTTCAACATGAAAAACAGAAATGGGGTATATAGATGGACAGAATATTAGAAAACAATAATTTAAAGGTAACAATAAGCGACGCAGGTGCCGAGCTTATCAGTGTATGGGATAAGAGCCGTAATGCCGAGCGTATATGGAGGGGTGATTCGGTGGTATGGGGAAGACATGCACCGATTCTTTTTCCGTTTGTCGGAAAGGTTGCCGGCGGAAAGTACAGCTACAGGGGAAGAGAGTATAAGATGACATCGCATGGCTTTGCGCGCGACAGGCAGTTTGAGCTTGTCAGTGAGGATGGAGGGTCTGTGACACATGTGCTTAGGTGGAATGAGGAGAGTCTTACGGTGTATCCGTTTGAATTTGCACTGTATGTGAAGCACAGCCTTGAAAATGCGGATTCGCGTTCTGTGAAGGTGGAATGGAGGGTTGTCAATGAAGCTGTTGAGGGCGGAGAGGATATGCTGTACGGAATTGGCGGGCATCCTGCGTTTACATTTCCGAGGGAGGTGAAGCCGGTTGACTGTTCGCTGAGAATATACGGTGGAACGGCGGCTGTTAATGGGAATAATATAAGTGATAACGTGGCTATCTGCAGGGCATTGAGATATCGCCTTCTGGATACGGCGGGCTGTATTGATATGTCACAGGAGTATGTGCTTGATATGCCAGAGAGCTGCGCGAGGATAACGGAGAATATGTTCGATAAGGATGCGCTTATTGCTCTGGATAATCAGGTGAACCACATTGAGCTTCTTGATGCGCTGGGAAAGGCTTATGTGACCATGGATTGTCAAGGCTTTCCTTATTTTGGAATATGGTCGAAGAAGGTTGATGAATTTATCTGTCTTGAGCCATGGTATAGCGTTGCCGATGTTGCAGGCTGTGACGGAAATATTGAAAATAAGGCAGGAATGCAGAGGCTTGCAGCCGGGGACAGCAGGGAGTATGCGTATACGATTACCTTCTAAAAATATACAGCTTCTGGGTGTTGCGTGAAGATGACGACTCCGGATATTATATATTTTAGTACAAAATTATTCTGTAAAAAGCGGAATTTTTTATTATTTAGCTCCGGATGCAAAATGTGCCGTTTTAATCTATGAATGTACTGGGCATGCTTCACAGCCGGGATTATAATTACACAGAAAAATAAAAGACCAATATAAGGAGTTTTATGAATAAAATACATAATAAAATAATAAAAATAGTAATGAGTTTTGCGCTCACGCTTGGTGTGATTTTAGGCGTGGCGGGAAGCTTTTATGAGAAAACATCTGCAGACGCGGATGACAGTAATTTTACAAACCTGATTATTTTTATGAGATTTGCGGACGAGGATGAGTTTATTGATGATGTATATGAGAATACGCCGGTAAGAAAAATAACGGACAACTCCTACAATACGGCAATGTACAACGTCAGCGACTATTATAGGAATGTTTCGGATAACAAATGCCGCATAAGGAGCGTATATCTGTTAGATAACGGTGGGTCGATTAAGCTGTCGCATGAGAGGGGCTATTATGCGGAGTACAGTGAGACAAATCCAATCGGTTATAAGGACAGCGGTGAGGCGGGAGCCCGTATGTATGAGCTGAAGCGTGAGTGGTCATATGCGGTGACAAAGGCGGTTGAGGCGGGCAACAGGATATCCAATTATGATGGGACGGTCAATTATGGTTATGATGAGCTTGACAAGGATGGGGATGGCTGCATAGATTCCATAACGATAATTTATAAAAATACAACGCAGAGCAACATAGCGGTAGGCTGGGGATCACCCTTGTGGAATTATAAGGATTATGCTGATTATTTAGTGATTAATACGGATAAGGGAAGCGTAAAGAGCAGAATGTATGTCCAGCTGACCAACTCGTATACAAAGCCGGATGGAGATACGCTGGGTTATCTTTATAAGGATTCACAGGGGAATGTCATAGTGTCACAGGCAGCGGCTATCCATGAGATGGGGCATATAATGGGGTTGAAGGATCTATACAATTCCTCACAGAGTTCTCCGGTGTATTACATGTCTGTGATGGCAAAGCATATGTCACCGGTTCCGCAGTTTCCTTCGGTAAAGGAAAAGGAGGTTCTCGGCTGGGTTGAGGACGGAGACGTTCAGACAATTACAGCCTCAGGTGAGTATAGACTAAGGGCACTTGGAACTGCAGGACATGGAATTGCAGGATATAAGCTTGATATTCCGGAGAAGGGAAAGACGCTTTATCTGGAATACAGGAATTTTGCGTCAAATGGAAACAAGTATGATTCCCAGTACAAGGAGCTGTATAAAACAAATGGCAAAAGAGTTGACAGTCTGCCGATGAAATCAGGTCTGGTATGCTACCTTATTGATACAGGGACAAAATTTCCGAACAATATGAACTCTTCACCTTCTAAGTGGAATTATCAGGTGCTGGGCAATCAATATTCTACGATGGTTGATGCGGCGGTTGGAGTAGATGAGGAAAAGTGGATTACAGATAATCTTAGTATCATGGTGACGGCGATTGATGGCAATACACTTACTTTTACAATAGAAGGAAATTTTGCGGAGCATATTCACAGTGGTGGACAGGCAACCTGCGTCAGCCGCGCCATATGTTCAATCTGTCATCAGGAATATGGCAAATTTGATGATAGTAGACACGAACATACCATGGTTAGGGGTGCCAAGGCACCGAGCTGTACAGAAGTTGGATACACGGGCGACACATATTGTACGGATTGCAATAAAATGGTGAGCATTGGCTCAGACATAGACATGATTGCGCATGAATTAGAGCATGTGGAGGCACGGGCAGCTACAGCAGCACAGGAAGGTAATATAGAGTATTACTATTGTAAAGTATGTGGAGAGTGTTTTCTTGACAAAAATGCAGCTGATACTATAAAAATGGCTGATACAATAATACCTAAGCTGGCACCTGTAATCATAGCGGGAAATGATGCAGCTATAGATGCTTCCTCGGGCAAGAGTGCTGTATTCAGGTCGAATGCGGCATTTGCCGATTTCATACGTGTTGAACTTGACAGCAAGGAGCTTGTAGAGGACAAGGACTACATTGTAAAGGAAGGAAGTATAATAGTAACACTCATGCCTGAGGTTATCAGCAATCTGTCTGAGGGAAGCCACAAGCTTGCTATAGTGTCTTCAGGTGGAACAGCAATCGCAAATTTCTCTGTAACGAAACCGCAGCAGCCAAGCAGCGAGGAGCAGTCAAGCAGCGAGGAGCAGTCAAGCAGCGAGGAGCAGTCAAGCAGCGAGGAGCAGTCAGGCAGCGAGGAGCAGTCAAGCAGCGAGGAGCAGTCAAGCAGCGAGGAGCAGTCAAGCAGCGAGGAGCAGCCAAGCAGTGAGGAGCAGTCAGGCAGTGAGGAGCAGTCAAGTAGCAATGCGGCAATAGGTGGCGAATCGGAATCGAATGGTAATTTGGCCGGAAGTGCCACGGAAACAATAAGCGCTGATGGGAACGGTACCGAGGATGGTATTGTCCATATCTCTCCGAGTACCGGAGGGAAAATTCAGATAAAGGCATGGGCTGTTGTTGGCACATTCCTGATGGGGGCATTTATATTTTTAAGAAAGAGAAGATAAAGATGTTCTATACCTGAAATAAAAAGTGCTTCTTAAGCCTGTCAGCAATTTTAAATAATTGGAAAAATATTATTTGCCTTATCATATCATTACATGAAATTGAAAAATGAGTTATTGCTCATAGAAATTGAAAAATGAGTCATTGCCATATTGTTCAAAAGATTTAAATATGATATAGTTAAACGCAGATTATAATTTGTAAGGTGATACAGCCTATTGGTTATAAACATGTGAGTATATGATTGAATTTTTGCGAGGTGAAAATTTATGTGCGGAATAGTAGGTTTTACGGGTGAGCATCAGGCTGCACCGATTATACTGGATGGTCTTTCTAAGCTTGAGTATCGTGGTTACGATTCAGCGGGTATGGCTGTCCGTGATGGAGATGGAGAGTACCAGATAGTCAAGGCAAAGGGCAGGCTTAAGGCTCTTTACGAGAAAACGGATGGAGGAAATGCAGTGTATGGCACCTGCGGCATAGGTCATACAAGATGGGCAACCCATGGTGAGCCGTCTGAGGTCAATGCGCATCCTCATATGGCGGATGATGGAAATGTTGTTGGTGTACATAATGGTATTATAGAGAATTATCAGGAGCTTAAGGAAAAGCTTGTCAAGAACGGTTATTCCTTCTATTCATCGACAGATACCGAGGTTGCGGTAAAGCTTGTTGATTACTACTACAAGAAGTATGAGCACACTCCTGTGGATGCGATTAACCATGCGATGGTGCGTATCCGCGGTTCTTATGCGTTTGCATTTATGTTCAAGGATTACCCGGAAGAAATCTATGCAGCAAGAAAAGACAGCCCGATGGTTCTTGGTGTGAGTGATGGCGAGGCTTATGTTGCCTCAGATGTTCCGGCAATATTAAAGTATACGAGAAATGTATATTATATCGGCAATCTGGAGATGGCTCGTCTTAAAAATGGACAAATTACCTTCTATAATCTCGATGGCGATGAGATTGAAAAGGAGTCTGTTGAGATTAAGTGGGATGCTGAGGCAGCTGAGAAGGCGGGCTATGAGCACTTTATGATAAAGGAAATCCATGAACAGCCGCGTGCGATAGCGGATACACTTCATTCTGTTTACAAGGACGGAACTCTTGATTTATCATCCGTTGGTCTTGCGGATGACGATATTAAGAAAATTTCACAGATTTATATAGTTGCATGTGGTTCGGCGTACCATGTCGGCGTTGTTGCGCAGTATGTCATGGAGGATCTTGCCAAGATTCCGGTGAGGGTTGATGTGGCTTCAGAGTTCAGGTACCGCAAGCCGATTCTTAAGAGCGATGATCTGGTTATCATCATCAGCCAGTCGGGCGAGACGGCAGACAGCCTTGCGGCGCTTCGTCTTGCAAAGGAGAAGGGCGTCAAGACACTTGCTATTGTAAATGTTATTGGCAGCTCCATTGCGCGTGAGGCGGACAGTGTGTTCTATACCCTTGCCGGCCCGGAGATTGCGGTTGCCACAACAAAGGCATACAGCACACAGCTTATTGCCTCCTACTGTCTCGCAATCCAGTTCGCCAAAGTTCGCGGTGAGCTGACAGAGGCGCAGTGTGCAGATATGCTTGCGGAGCTTGAGACACTTCCTGATAAGGTTACCAGGATTCTTGATGACAAGGAACGTATCCAGTGGTTTGCCGCTAAGCAGGCGACCATGCGGGATACCTTCTTCATCGGACGCGGTATCGACTATGCGGTGAGTCTTGAGGGAAGCCTGAAGCTCAAGGAGATTTCCTACATCCACAGTGAGGCCTATGCTGCCGGCGAGCTTAAGCACGGCACGATCAGCCTTATCGAGGACGGAACTCTTGTAATAGGAACTCTCACACAGGATGCTCTCTACGAAAAGACAGTGAGCAACATGGTTGAGTGCAAGAGCCGTGGCGCGTACCTTATGGGTCTTACAACCTACGGCAACTACGAGACAGAGGATACCTGTGATTTCACAGTATACATCCCTAAGACAGATGCCCATTTTACAGCGTCGCTTGCGGTTATACCGCTCCAGCTTCTTGGCTACTATGTATCGGTGGCTAAGGGACTGGATGTTGACAAGCCAAGGAATCTGGCTAAGAGCGTTACAGTAGAATAACACTTGGGACAGGGGTCAGACCCCATGTCCCAATGTTGGGACACGGGGTCTGACCCCTGTCCCAGCGGCTAAGCTATGCCATTTCCGGATTATGGAGGTGGCATATTTTTTGTAATTGCAGTATCATATACGGCATCTACTTAGTTTTAAAGAAAATAAGTTTCATATAAGATATATGACAACTCTGGCAGGTTACAGATTGAAAATAATGTAGTAAAATAATATAAATGCATATAAAGTTCAACGCACGATAATGCAGGATGTGGAATGGGGACAGGATGAGCATGGAAGAAACAGAACAAAAGCTATTTTCTGATGTGGAAAGGTTGTTGGCGTATGCACACAGTGGGCATGAATATATTATTGATGCCATATATGATGTATTCGGAAAAAGAATTTTACAGCATGGATATGCGGATGCCGGCTACATACTGAGGGCGGGAAAATATGGACTTAATAAAAATGTCTATTATACAAAATTGCCCGGTTCAAAAGTCCAAAAGCTGTTTGTAAAATCATGTATTCCTTCGGAGGACATGGAAGTTATGCTTGAGTATCTGGATACGGTGCTTGGGCATGTTTCGGCACTTGATATTGAGGAGGAAAAGGCATTGATATTCTGGCTGTTTCTTCCATATCGTTTTGTCACAAAGACGTCGATTAAACGAAACTATCTCAGGATATTGCTTACAGGCTTCTTTAAAAATACGAAATATGTCGACCGTTATAATGCAGAGTTCGTGGTTGCTGATGAGATAGTGTACAATGCTCATTCTTGCCATGTTGAAATTATAAATTCAGTTGAGGAGTACGCACAATATACTTTTTCACTCAAAGAGGAAAATTCGGATGAGACATTATTCTACCGAGGACATTCACTGCTTGACTATGTCCTTGTTCCCGGAATAAAGAGAAAGCAGAGCTGGTTCACGAATGAAAGTATAATGTATCAGGAGCTGCTTGTCAGATGTGCGCAGAATTTTACCCACTGTCAGACCCACTTGGAGTATCTGGTTGAAATGCAGCATTATGGCCTGCCAACGCGGCTGCTTGACATAACAGAGAATCCGCTGGTTGCGCTTTATTTTGCATGTTGCAGCAATAGAGAGCACATAGGGGAGGTAATAGTACTCACAACAGGACAAGACCATGTGCGATATGCAAAGAGCGATACGGCAGCATTGCTTGCGGCACTTCCGACGCTCAATTATCGTGAACAGGCACAGTTGTACCGATTATGTATGAATGGGCTGCCTGAGGCGGAGGACGCAGAATATCAGGAGCTTGCCGGAAAGCTGGCAAGTGAAGTCAAATCAAGAAATCCTGCATTTGAACCGCGAATCAGGAAATCAGACATAACCGGACATGTATTTGTGACACCGATACGAAACAACCAGCGCATTATGAAGCAGGATGGTTCATTCATAATATGCGGTCTTACCGGTGAGGGCGGTGACAGCGACAATCTGGACAGCCTTCGCTGCAGGGATACCGAGGGAAAGCGGCTGGTTCTTGTGATTAAGGATAAGGAGACAATATTAAAAGAACTGGATACACTTTCAATCAACAGAGCCACCCTTTTCCCTGAGATTGACGATGTAGCGGAGTATTTGAAGGGGAAGTATGGGGAGTGAATGATGGGAAACTGACGGATAATCAGATATTATCCGTTAAAATTCAACAGATGATATAACTATACGGAGGATTTGCGATGATATTAGGAGTTATTGGACAACCACTATTAGAAGCAGCGGCACAAACGTTTATTGGTGCAATGGCCAGTTATACTTTTGACAAAATAAAAAATGGAATATATAAAGATAATACATTTGATGGAGCGTTTGACTTATGGCAGCGGGGAATTCACTGTCAAAATATTACATATGGAGATACGATAGCATTTGACGGTCTACTTTCTCCATATGTTCAGCTTTTTCCACGTGACCCATATGAAAATGCTATTAGATGGAATTCCTTGTATAGTTTTCAAGGAAAAATTGATGCCAAAGAATTTAGTAATTTAGAATTCTATGCTGGTTCTGACGAAACAATTCGAACTGGCTCATTAAATGGCGAAACATTAGTAGGATTATATAGTAGATATGGATATATCGGAGAAGGAATTCTTGGAGTTGTATCGACTTCATATTTATTAAAACATATCCCAGAATTCTTTTCCGAAGATTTCTATGGTAAGCATGTTAAAATAACCGCTACATTGTCAACATGCCCTGCACAACATGGTTTTATTGCACAGGGCATGTTTCAGAAGGCTGGATTAACATTAAATACGGATCAATATAAAGAAATACCTTACTTAAAAATCAATTCTATTACATTGTATCGAAAAGAAAAAGATAATATTTGTTCATTGTTAGGTTCGCCATGGGCTGCAACGGCACAAGACAATGAACCTTATCTCGTTCAATATGGTTATATCAGCAATAAAAATGAACTAAATTCATGTATTAATCAAATTGTAACTTCTCCTTCGTGGAATAAGGTTAAAGTATATTATGATGCAATTAAAGCACCATCTCCGTCATTAAGTTTTACAAATCAGTTTATTTTACAATAACTTTTTTAAATAAGGTGGCAAATACAAATAAAATGGAATGTTTTCTGGCGAAAAGAAACAAAATTTTGATACATCATGTGTGTTAATGCATTCTTGTTGGAATATGTTAAATGTTTTTTTGCACGTTTGGGAAATGTGGGGATTCTTTCCCCATATTGTCTCAATATGTAATATTCCAGGATATTCAGGAACCGTGACCAAAGATAGTGCTAGGTTGCTATTTTTTCTTATTTCCTGTATAGAATCATGCGTAATTGAACCATCGAATACATGACGATATATAACATCTGAACAAACACCATCGTCTGTTAGCATATTAGTTAATTTTTCATATAAAGAAAATTTGTGTTGAAAACTTTCTTTTAACAAATTAAAACAGTCATTTACGATAAAATCATATTGAGCAGTATCATTTTGTAAATGTAGAATACCATCGGATTCTATAAAATGAAAACGTGAATCATTCATCACAGTTTGAGCGTGAGAATAGAATTTTGCCATTAATTGAAGCACAGTATAATCGTGGTCACATAAAGTGACTTCTTGTATTGACGGGTATTTTAAAATTTCGTATGCTGCAAAAAGTGAACCACCACCAAGAATAAGTGCTGTTTTAGGCATAGCACAGAAACTCATTGGCAAATGCACTAATATTTCATGATAAAGACATTGATATTTTTCAATATGTTGTATCTCACCGTTTATTACCAATACAAGTCCTAACAATGGATGATGATAAATTTCTATAAGTTGTTTGCTGGAAGATACATGTTCTAATAGTGCCAAATCATCTAGATATAGACTAATGTTTTCTTTTTCGTAAAAATTCATTTTTACCCCCTAATTAATTAATCAAATTTTTTAACGGATAATATCTGATTATCATTTGATTTACTGCTTACTTAAAGTTATTTACTATATCAATCCTCCCCTCCC
>ENA-ORKV01002314-ORKV01002314.1-human-gut-metagenome-genome-assembly--contig:-NODE-2314-length-11615-cov-10.032761_pt1 | contig 11615 bp, 9 predicted proteins | sample MGYA00243058_ERZ508805 | MGnify/ENA primary metagenome ERZ508805 (study PRJEB26277, sample SAMN04329770) | human gut metagenome | biome: human-associated habitat | host: Homo sapiens | place: USA... | reverse complement strand
TTTCAGTAATCTGAACATTTATTTAATACCAGATTTTTTATATAATCACCTCATCAAAAGTTTTCCAGACAAAAAGGAGGATACAAAATGGGTGTATATGCAGTTACAGGCGGCTCAAGCGGAATCGGAGCAGCGGTTGTTGAATTACTTAAAAAGGATGGCAACGAAGTCATCAATATCGATTTAAAAAACGGAGATATCTGTGCGAATCTCGCAACTGTCGAGGGCAGACAGGCAGCCATCGATGGTCTATACGAAAGATGTCCTTACGGACTTGACGGAATCGTATGCAATGCCGGTGTTTCGGGAAGCTGTGGCAACTATGAGCTTGTAATCTCCCTCAACTATTTCGGAACAGTCAAACTCGCAAGAGGTGTCTATGAGCTTCTTAAGAAGAAGCACGGCAGCGTTGTAGTCACAGTATCCAACACAATCTCACAGGGAACAGGAAGAATGGATATTGTTGATCTTTTAAATAATGTCGGTGATGAACAGCGTATAAGAAGCATCGTAAGCACTCTCGACACAGCCAACCAGACAGTAGGACAGTCAATGTACATGGCAACCAAGTACGCTCTCGCCCGCTGGGTAAGACGAATCTCCGCTTCGTGGGCTGCCAACGGTGTCCGTGTAAACGCAGTCGCCCCGGGAAATGTAAGAACAGCCATGACCGACAGCTTAAGTGATGCTGCAAAATATGCTGTAAGTGCTCTTCCAATTCCTGTCCGCTACGGCTCCGATGCACTTATGGACCCTTCGGAAATTGCAGAATCAATGAAGTTTTTGCTCTCAGATGCAGCAAGAGGTGTGAACGGCATTATTCTCTTTACAGATGGCGGCACAGATGCACTTCTTAATTCTGAGAAGGTATACTAATCCGCGCTAACATGTAATTAAGAAGCTGCATACTTTAATATCTTACATATGTAAGTATCAAATTCATAAAAATCCAGGAGGGAAACAAACTATGAGAGCAATCGAAAAATATATAGATGCATTAGTAAAATGTGACAACAAGGCACTCGCAGATACCTTTGCACCTGAGGGTACTCTTCGTGACTACTGTCCTAACAGCACCGGACGTCAGGAATACCATGTGTACGGACGCGAAGCCATAGACATGTTCTTTAAAAACAAGTTTACTTTCAGACAGTACCTCGTATCAAATGTTGAGATTGTAAACGATACCCAGGCTGAGTTCATCGCCTCCATCGGCGGCTACTATGTAATGGCAATCGCAACAGTCAGGAGAGTCGACAAAAACGGACTTATAGAGAGACTCACAGTAAGACCTAAATAAATAAATAAATATTCCTGCTTAATCTATTTACAATAAAAAACTTTCCACAGCCTGGATTACTTATTATGTAATCCGGATTGATGGAAAGTTTTTATTTGTAAATTTTTTTATATTAGATAATATCCCAATAACCTTTACATACTGATATTTCCATATAATTCATTCCCTGAATCCTACAGGAATATGTACTTTAATATAAAGAGCACTGCCAACACATACATGAGCGGTGTAATCTTCTTAGCCTTTCCGCAGAATACATTGATGACAACGTATGAAACAACACCGAAGGCGATACCATCTGAAATGCTGTACATAAGTGGCATGCAAAGTAAGCATATATAAGCAGGAATAGCCTCTGTGAGGTCATTGAAGTCAATCTCTGTTACCGCAGATACCATAAGGAAGCCTACGAACACAAGTGCCGGAGCAATTGCGAAGCCCGGAATGGCGATAAATACAGGTGACAGGAATATAGCTACAAGGAAAAGAAGTCCCGTAACGATTGATGAAAGACCTGTTCTACCACCCTCTGCCACACCTGAGGAGCTCTCAACAAATGTAGTGGTTGTCGATGTACCAAGGATAGCACCTGCGCTTGTCGCAATAGCGTCCGCTAAAAGAGCCTGCTTAATGCGTGGAAGCTTTCCATCCTTGTCGAGCATATTTGCCTTGTTGGCAACACCGATGAGTGTACCAAGTGTATCAAAAATATCAACAAAAAGGAATGCGAACATGATTATAACAAAATCAAGAACATTGATGTTCTGTCCGCTGAGGTTAAAGCACTGTCCGAATGTCTTGCCAATTGCAGTGAGGTCGAAATTGGACCACTGCGGAAGCAGGCTTGTACCCTGATAAAGACCGGTGAGCTGGCAGATGATTCCAAGCACCCATGTGACAACAATGCCGATAAGAATCGAGCCCTTAACTCTCTTAACATAGAGAATAGCGATGAGCAGCAGACCGATAAGTGCGAGAAGCGCACTGATACCGGCGGTTCTGAAGTTCTCAGTGAACTTTACAACTGTTACAAGTGTTGAACCATCAACGATGATTCCGGCATCCTGAAGTCCGATGAATGCTACAAAAAGACCGATACCTACTGATACGCCCTTCTTAAGCTGTGTAGGGATGGCATTGAAGATAGCCTCTCTTACATTGGTAAGTGACAACAATATGAAGATAAGTCCTTCAATAAATACTGCAAAAAGTGCTACCTGCCATGAATAGCCCATCGTACCGCATACAGTGTAGGCAAAGTATGCATTAAGTCCCAGACCCGGTGCGAGTGCGAACGGATAGTTGGCAAGAAGTGCCATTGCAATCGTTCCGATAAATGCTGCAAGTGCTGTAGCCATAAGCACTGCCTGTGGGTCCATTCCCGACACCGACAAGATAGCAGGATTCAGTGCTAAAATGTACGCCATTGTCATGAATGTTGTAAGACCTGCGACAACCTCGGTTTTTACCGTAGTGTTGTTCTCCTTGAGTTTGAACATTTTCTCAAACATTCTCTCTTCCTCCTAGTGTTATAATATTATTTAATTATTAAAAATAAATAAACATACTCTTAAATTATATATACATAACACGAAAAGTTCAATCTTTTTTTCTATAGAATTCCCCATCCCCAATCATACGCCTTGCAATGGCAGCCAGCTCCATGAGATTATCGGATTTCCTGATTCTCTTCCAGTACTCCTCCTTGTCCTCAAAAAGATTCACAAGGTAAAACAGATTTTCCTTGATTTTAAATACAACATTCTTCTCATCGGGGATTTCCTCACGATATGCCAAAACAAGCTCATCAAAAAAATTCCTGAGCGTGCTTCTGTCAGTACAGCTTCCGCTCACAATCTGCCCGGCTAGTCCCGGATTGGAAATAAGTCCCCTTCCAAGCATCACCGCTGTTATATTCGCACTTTTCTTGTCGCTTTCCTTATTATTTCTTTCCTTATCGCTTTTTGGTTCATCCGGTATATTTTCAGCATTCTTTAGATAATGTCCTGCAAAGCGCTCATAGTCCTCCACTGTGCAGATATCACCGTTATATACCAGCGGATTCTTTGAGTTTTCCACTGCATAATCAAAAATCTCCATGCGTGGTGTATTCCTGTACATATCCTTCTGCACTCTCGGATGGATAATCAGCTCACTTATTGGATATTTATTGTAGATGTCAAGAAGCTCATAAAATTCATCCTGCTCATATCTGCCGATTCTCGTCTTGACCGATATATCAAGCCCTGTATCCGCAAGACCGCTGTATATCTCATCAAGAAATGCATCCAGCTTCTCCGGAAAGCTTAAAAAACCTGACCCCTTTCCCTTTGCCACCACCGTTCCGGACGGACAGCCAAGATTTAAGTTCACCTCCCTATATCCGAAATCCATCATCTTGCGCGCCGTCACGATAAAGTGCTCCGCATTATTGGTGAGCATCTGAACTGCAACATTAAGTCCTGCATTATTATCCGGCAGCACATCCTTTAATTCCCGCGACTTGAAGTTCCTGTGCTCCCCAGGCGAAATAAAAGGCGTATAGTACTTATCTATTCCGTCAAAAAACCGCGCAAAAGTATTTCTGTAAATAAATCCCGTCACACCCTCCATGGGCGCCATGTATATTTTCTTCGTATCAACCATCAGCTATTATCTTTCTGTTTAGTCTTTCTGTTTAGTCTTTCTGTTTAGTCTTTCTGTTTAGTCTTTCTGTTTAGTCTTTCTGTTTAACTTCCTGCTTATAATTATCTTACATCCTGCCTCACGCTTTATTTACCGTCCCGATTATCCCTCCTGCATATCCTCAAGTTCAAGCTCTGTCTCAAGCATGCGCTCTAATATGCTCTCCTGGTTCTTTTCCTCCTCATCAAGCTTGTTCTGGATTTCCATAAGCTTAGGATAATCCGTCGCAAGCTCCGGGTTCATAAGCTGCAGCTTATATTCAGACGCCTTTTCTTCGCTCTGTGCTAACAGCTTCTCATACTTTTCAAGCTGTTTTTTCAGCCGCGAAAGAACCTTTCCCGGATTGTAGTAGGTCTTTTTGTCAAACACATCGTCAAGTGTAGGCGCAGAAGCATTCGCTCCCACACAGGCACCAGCCGCTGCACCTGATGTAATGCCTGCCATAGCACCCGCTGTAGCTCCTGCCGTTGCAGCATCAGCTGCACTGCTGACTGCATTTTTGCCACCGCCGGCACTGCCTGCGGAGCCATTATTTACAACAAGTCCGGCTCTCTCTCTTTCCTTCTCCTCAAGATACAGCTCATAGCTCATCTTATATTGCTTAACATTTCCTTTTATCGACTCTTCACTTGAAAATTCAAGTATTCCTGTCGCAACCCTGCTTATAAAATATCTGTCATGGGAAACAAAAAGCACTGTTCCCTCGTACTCGTTCAGCATCTTCTCAAGAGCATCCTTGCCGACGATATCCATATGGTTAGTCGGCTCATCCAGTATCAGAAGATTAGGTCTTGTCTGAAGCATCTTGCACAGTGCAAGGCGGACCTTCTCACCACCGGATAGCTGCCCCATCTTCTTCTCAACCTCCTCGCCGGAAAATAAGAAGCCTCCAAGTGCACTTCTTACCTCCTCGCGAAGATAATCAGGATATGCCTCCCAGAAATTATCAAGCACAGTCTGTTCAGGATCGAACCTTTCCATGACAGCCTTATGCTGGTCAAAGTATCCCCATTCCACATTCTGCCCGAACTTAAATTCACCGCCAAGTGCCGGAATCTCTCCGACCAGAGTCTTTAGCAGCGTTGATTTTCCCTTTCCGTTCTCGCCGATTACCGCAAGACGCTCCTTCTTCTGCAAAAGGAACGTAACGGTGCTGAGCACCTTGTCATAGCCTATCTCAAGGTTCTTAGCATTTATTACATTGGTATAACTCTCAATACGCGGAATATACCTCGCATGGAATGCCTTGGTGTCGAAGCGGCGCGGCTTCTCAATCTTGACCATGTGCTCTATCGCCATGCGCTTAGAATGTGTCGCAGCCACCTTCGTCGGAGTATTCTTCCACTTCTCAATCCATTCGGTGAGACGCTTAATCTCCTTCTGCTGCTCCTCATAGTCCTTCTCCTGCTTTATGAGATCCTCCTCCTTGCGCTTCATAAAGGCAGTGTAGTTTCCGGCATAGCGCTTGATGTGGTGATATTCAATCTCATAGGTTACATCTGCAACCTTGTCAAGGAACATTCTATCATGCGATACAATCACAACCGCCCTGTCATACGTCTTAAGGTATCCCTCCAGCCATTCGATTGTCGGCATATCAAGATGGTTCGTCGGCTCGTCAAGAAGCATGATATCCGGTCTTGTAAGAAGGAGCTTAATAAAAGCCACCTTAGTCTGCTGTCCTCCCGAAAAGCTTCCTATCGGTCTTTTTAAATCGGAGAGCTTAAAACCGAAACGCTGGAAAATCGTCTCCATATCCTGCTTCCACGTATATCCGTGAAGCGACTCCATCTTAGACTGGATAGCTGCGTACTCACGCAGAATAGACGCATCATCGGAGCTTTTCATATTTTCTTCAAGCTCACGCATGCGTCTCTCACATTCAAATATAGGTTCAAATACCTTCTTAATCTCGTCCTCAACCATAATCCCGGTATCTGTAAAATTAATCTGTCTTAAAAATCCAATCTCCTGCCTACCGGCAGTCTCATACCCGCACTCCTCATCACTGTCTATATTGCTCATGCCTATATCGTGCGCGATAAGCTTCAAAAGTGTGGTCTTGCCACAGCCGTTTCTTCCGACTATGGCAATCTTCTCATTGTCCCGCACTTCGAAATTGATATCCTGTAAAATAACGTCACCGCCGAACTGCACATTGGCGTGACTTATTCTTATCCTCATGGCTCCTCCCATCCAATGTGAGAGCAGCTTATCTGTAAAGCCCCTTTACAGCAGGATACAGCTTCACAAAATGAGCATATCTCTCATCATATTTCTTTACAAGTTCCTCGTCAGGCTCCACTGTATCGACAACCTTGACAATCGCATCAGCGGCATCCTTCACTGAAGCGTACTCGCCATTGGCAACAGCGGCAAGCATGGCACCACCAAGTGCCGGACCTTCCTCTGCGGCAATGACATCAACCTTAATATTCAGAACATTTGCGATAATCTTCTTCCAGAGCGGACTCTTAGCTCCACCACCGCAAATCTTCGTTCTCTCAATCTTAATTCCAAGGCTCTTTGCCACCTCGAAGGAATCCCTTATTGCAAATGCAACACCCTCTAACACTGCAAGTGTCATGTCAGCTCTCGTTGTGTCAAGGGACAATCCGAAGAAGCCTCCTCTTACAAGAGAATCATTGTGAGGTGAACGCTCTCCCATAAGGTATGGAAGGAAGTATACACTGTTCTCACCAAGCTTGTCAATGTTCTTCTGCTGTGCAGCGTAATCCTTGGTTCCGATTATCTCATCCATCCACCACTTATTGCAGGAAGCGGCGCTAAGCATACAGCCCATAAGATGATAATGTCCATCGGCATGGTCGAAGGAGTGAAGTGCATTATGCTCGTCAACCCCGAACTTATCGCTTGAAATGAATATAGTACCGGAGGTGCCAAGTGAGATATTGCAGCTTCCGTCACCTACTGTGCCTGTTCCGACTGCCGCTGCCGCATTATCACCGGCGCCTGCCGCAACAATGACATTTTCGGAAAGTCCAAGCGCACCTGCAACCTCAGGCTTTAAGGTTCCAACCTTCTCATAGCTCTCATAGAGCTTAGGAAGCATCTCCTCCTTGATTCCGCAAATCTCTATCATTTCCTTTGACCAGCACTTGTTCTTTACATCAAGAAGCAGCATTCCTGAGGCATCCGAATAATCTGTGCAGTTAACTCCTGTGAGCTTGTATGCAAGATAATCCTTAGGAAGCATAATCTTCTTAATACGCGCAAAGTTCTCAGGCTCCTTATTCTTTACCCAGAGAATCTTAGCTGCGGTAAAGCCTGTGAAGGAAATATTTGCCGTGTATGAGGAGAGCTTATCCTTGCCAATCACATTGTTGAGGTAATCATTTTCCTCGATAGTTCTCCCATCATTCCAGAGAATAGCAGGTCTTATCACCTCGTCATTCTCATCAAGAATTACAAGGCCGTGCATCTGTCCGCCGAAGCTGATACCTGCAACCTTAGAAGCATCCACTCCTGCAATAAGCTCCTTAATACCTTCTACAGACTTTTCATACCATGCCTCCGGCGGCTGCTCAGACCAGCCCGGATTAGGAAAATATAACGGATATTCCTTTGATACTACATTTAAAATATTTCCCTTCTCATCCATGAGAAGAAGCTTAACAGCGGATGTACCTAAGTCTACACCAATATAAAACATTTTCTTTGTCCCCCATTTTTCCATCATGGACGGTCTCTTATGCTGCGATGAGCCGTCCCTGATAATTCATTTTAAAATTCCCCCACAAATATTGATAACTCAACATTTATGGGGGATGAAAAATCACATATTAGTGATAAAACACTTACTGCCTATTAGCAGAATGGATTCTCAGTAGGATATAACATACCCTTTGGCTGGTTGAAGTTGATATCCTCAACAGGAATGCCAAGATACTTAAATACCTCATAGAGAGCCTTTCCGTAGTGACCGAATGCAACCGCACCGTGATGTGGGAAATTCTTCTCAATAAGCACATGACGGTAGAAACGTCCCATCTCAGGAATAGCGAACACACCTATTGAACCGAATGAGTGCGTAGGTACAGGGAGTACCTCACCCTGTGCTATGTATGCACGAAGCTTAGTGTCTGCTGTGCTCTGTAAACGATAGAAGGTGATGTCGCCAGGAACGATATCTCCCTCAAGTGTTCCGTTAGTAACCTCGACAGGAAGAGAGCGCGCCATGATGAGCTGATACTTCATCTCGCAGAAGGAAAGCTTCTTAGATGATGTATTTCCGCAATGGAAGCCCATGAATGTATCGTTCAATGTATAGTTGAACTTATCCTTAATCTCCTTGTTGTAAAGCTCTGCTGGTACAGTATTGTTAATATCAAGAAGAGTTGTAGCATCCTCAGATACAACTGTTCCGATGAACTCACTGAGTGCTCCGTAGATATCAACCTCACAGGATACAGGGATTCCTCTGCCTGTGAGACGGCTGTTAACGTAGCATGGAACGAAGCCGAACTGTGTCTGGAATGCAGGCCAGCACTTTCCGGCAATGGCAACGAACTTTCTGTAGCCTCTGTGTGCCTCTACCCAGTCAAGAAGTGTAAGCTCATACTGTGCAAGCTTTGCAAGAACCTCCGGCTTCTTGTTGCCTGCGCCAAGCTCTGCCTCCATATCCTTGACAACCTCAGGGATTCTCTCATCGCCTGCATGCTTATTGAAGCTCTCGAAAAGGTCAAGCTCTGAGTTCTCCTCAATCTCTACTCCAAGGTCATATAATGGCTTAATTGGTGCATTACATGCAAGGAAGTTGAGTGGTCTTGGACCGAAGCTGATAATCTTTAAGTTATTGAGGGCATATACTGCTCTTGCAATAGGAAGGAACTCATGAATCATGTCTGCACATTCCTCAGCATTGCCTACAGGATACTCCGGAATGTATGCCTTGATATTGCGGAGCTTAAGGTTGTAGCTTGCGTTCAACATACCGCAGTATGCATCACCACGGTTGCATGAAAGTGTAGCAATATTCTCCTCGCTTGCTGCTACGAACATCTTAGGACCGTCAAAATGCTTTGCAAGAAGTGTCTCCGAAATCTCAGGACCAAAGTTTCCAAGATAAACACAAAGTGCGTTACATCCTGCCTTCTTAATATCCTCAAGTGCCTGTACCATATGAATCTCGCTCTCAACGATACATACAGGGCACTCATATATATCCTTGCTGTCATACTTAGCTGCGTATGCATCAACAAGTGCCTTTCTTCTGTTTACTGATAAAGACTCTGGGAAGCAGTCTCTTGATACTGCCACAATTCCTACTTTCATCTCAGGAATGTTAATCATACAATAATCCTCCAATTCTGCCACACGGCTGTAAAATAAAATGCAAAAATGTGTGTTTTCCATGTATAATTTTGTCTAAAAATTAACATTGGTATGATTGTATTATATTACTTAGTTTTATTTTCATCAACCAAAAAAACTGAAAATTATGCATTTTAACCAAATTCGTATGACCTTCTCCGACTTTTCTAATTATAAAAAGTCGCCACAAGTCCCTATAGATAATGGAATAACCTGTTTTTTGTGTTTTCGTCCGTCTCACGTAACTATATAACTATATTTACTGTCATATTTTTGCATAACGCATTGCCATCGAATGAATTATCCACTTCTGTTTTTTTACATTGATTCTGTTGATTTCCCGCCCTCAATTTTGAAATGGCTGATACATGCATGTTTCTATTTTTCTTTTTCTTTTTCTATTTCTATTTTTTCTATTTTTCTGTATTCTTACCCTCTATCCTGAAATAACTGAAGCATGCATGCACCTTACTATTTCCTGCTTCCAAACCGGACCCAGCAGTCAACGTCTCCTTCACATCCGCCTTATCCGGGATAACATGGCAGCAGAATATACCATTCTTCACGCCGACCCAGCGCCCTGCCGTGGCTTCATAGGCAAGAGCATTATCGTAATTGGCACCATCAACACTGTAATCAAGGTAAATCATATTTCTTGTGACATTCTTTTCAAGCTCAGGAAGCAGCTCAACGCGGTTTCTGAAAAATACTTTCCTGCTGTCCGAAGCGTAGCCGCCGGACAGCTTATCAAGCCTTACAAGCTCAACCACCTTGTCCTTGGAATATGCCTTCTCATTTTTGAAGGTCTGGCTTCCCGATATTGCCACCATCGACAACACACCATTCTCCCTTTTTAATGCCACTGCACCATAGTCCACTCCAAGTGAAACCATTCCGGCTATGTCACCTTCACCGATTGTATCTGCAGCAAGCTCCGTGACAGCGGTAAATTCAGGCGCAATCCATTTCTGCAAAAGAAGATTCGGCACATCTGCAATCGAAGTATCCTGCTGCTTGTCAACAGGATATAGTCCGATTCCGTGTCCGGTCATGCTGTACCAGTCATCTGAGTGGTTGGCATTCCACTGCCACTGAAGCCCCAGCTTCTCACCGGTAAAGCTGTCTGAGGCATCCGGCGCATATATATCCGCAAGTCCATTCTCATGTCTGAACTTCTCCGCCATTGCAATCGCTTTGTCTCCAATATCAGGCTTTTTATGTACCATAACAGGCTGTCCTGCGTCCTCACTTATCTGTTCACCCATAACCGGCCAGTCATTAATCCACCTGACAGGCTGCAGGTGGACAATTCTTCCCGCTGCATACACATCCTGAAAATGAATGAAATAATCCTCTCCGGTCTGTGTGTCAAGCCATGCGCCCTGATGAGGTCCATTAACCTCTGTGTCTCCCTGAACAAGCACATTTTTGTACTCGTATGGTCCCCATATATTCTTAGAGCGCATTACTACCTGCCAGCCCGGCTTAACTCCGCCTGCCGGAGCCATTATATAATAATAGCCGTTCCTCTTGTACAGCTTAGGACCTTCTATAGTGGACTGTCCGTTCTCATTGCCGTCAAACACATGCTGCCCCTCGTCAAGAAGTGCCGAACAGTCTGGCTTCATCTCAGTAAGATGAAGTATGCTCTTAAAACCGATACGGCTCTTGGCAAATGCTGATACCATATACGCCCTTCCGTCATCATCCCAGAAAGGACATGGGTCAATCCAGCCCTTACCCTCAAATATCGCATGAGGCTTAGACCACTCTCCCCATGGGTTCTTTGTCTTAGTCACAAATATTCCCTCATCCGGCATCGGGAAGAATATGATAAATTCCCCCTCATGGTATCTTATAGCCGGAGCCCACACGCCACAGCCATGCTGAGGTGTAGTATACCTCTCAAAAGGAATATTGGTAAGTGCATAATTTATAACCTTCCAGTTCACCAGATCCTTTGAATGTAATATCGGAAGTCCCGGTGTATTGCAGAATGATGACGCAGTCATAAAATAGTCATCGCCAACGCGGATTGCATCCGGATCCGAATAGTCCGTATAAAGAATCGGGTTCCTGTAATTTCCGTCACCTAAATCTGCATACCAGTTAAACTCATTCTCTCTCATAACAAGCTCCTTTTTTTAATTTGGATAATACTTAGAGGACAGGGACAGGGACAGGGGCAGGGGTGGGGCTTGGGGGAGGGGGGGGCTGCGGGTGCCCCTTTTTGGTGCCCCCGCGCCCGCCCCCGGAACACACCCCCCGCCCCCCCCCCCCCACCCCCAGCCCGCGC
>ENA-ORKV01002302-ORKV01002302.1-human-gut-metagenome-genome-assembly--contig:-NODE-2302-length-11652-cov-2.507300_pt1 | contig 11652 bp, 11 predicted proteins | sample MGYA00243058_ERZ508805 | MGnify/ENA primary metagenome ERZ508805 (study PRJEB26277, sample SAMN04329770) | human gut metagenome | biome: human-associated habitat | host: Homo sapiens | place: USA... | reverse complement strand
CCAACAGCACTTTTTATAATTGTGCCAGATGAAGATAATAGCTATTATCAACTAGTTACAATTATTTTAGGAATGTTAATTAAAGATCTATCAAATTTTGCAAACTTACCTGAAAATAATGGCACTCTTCCAGTTAAAGTTGAATGGATTCTTGAAGAATTTGCTTCAATTCCTCCAATAAGAGATATACAAGTTTCAGTTAGTGTGGCTCGTTCTAGGGGAATGAGATATATATTCTTTATACAATCATTTGCACAATTAGATCAAATATATGGTAAAGAAATAGCTAGTATAATAATTGATAACTCGGCTTTATGTTATTTGAAAACTAATAGTGTAGAGTGTGCACAGATTATTGAAAAAAAACTTGGTAAAGCAACAATAACAACTAGCTCATTAAGTACAAGTACCGATCCATTTAAGATAGGCGGTAATCAAACTACTTCTTTATTGGGTAGAGAATTATTAACTGCAAATGAAATTATTGCACTTAAATATAAAACTATTATCTTTCCTGTATTTGGTAATCCAATATTTAGAGATACATATATGTATAGTGATTTATATCCAAAATATAAAAAAGTGCCAATTTGTGAAAGAGAAACAAAGGTACTTAAAAGATTAACTGATAATTATTATACGATTGAAAAATTGCGAGATTATTATGAGAAGGATAATAATAGTAAAGAGAGAGCGATAACACAAAAAATAATTACTTCTAGTCAAAGACAAACTCAAAACAAAATGAGAAAAATTATTAAAAATATAAATAGTGAGAATAATGCTTTGCTGTTTTTTAAAAAATTAAAAGATTTATTTGATGGAAGAATTATTAATGAAATAAAAGATGATGATGAGGTTTATACATTAGAAATAGCTACATTGTTTAACAAAATGAATTTAATAAAATTAAAACAATTATTTACTGATGATATAACAGTAGAAATTGCAACAAATAAGAGAATTAAAAAAACGATAATATCTTTTTGGAATAATATAGAAAGGGAAAATCAAATATGAAAAGAAAACTAAAAATAATAGGTCAAATACTTATACTTGTTTCTTTAGTAATAATATCATTTTTAGGAGTTTATCATTATTATCAATCACAAAAAGATGAAGAATTGGTAAATGATTATATTGAAGAAACTAAAATAGTAGATGATGTAGAAACGAATGAAGAACAACCAGAAATAAAAAAAGAATATCAACAAGAAATAAATTATACTGCAGTTTTAGAAATACCTAGTATAGATTTAAAAAGAGGTGTAGTTGATAGCACTAAGAACTTTAGCTCGATTAATTATGCTATAAGTGTTGATAAACATAGTAATTATCCTGATAAAGAGGGTAATTTTATTTTATATGCACATTCTGGAAACAGTAATATTTCTTATTTTAAGAAATTAATAAATGTTAATATTGGTGATGGTGTTTATGTTTATTATAAAGGGGTTAAGTATAATTATAAAATCACTAATAAATATGATATAGAAAAAACAGGCAAAGCTGATGTTTTGCTTAGTAATAATGATAAATATATAACATTAATAACTTGCAATCCAAATAAAAAAGGATATCAAGTTATTTTAATTGGTAAGTTGTTTGAACAATCAAATTACTAAAAAATAAAAAAGAATAAAAAGGGGGATAAAATGGTTAAGAAAGGAAAAGAAAAAAGAACTATTAATTATGTTTGTGAAGAAGAGTATAAAACTTCAAAATTAGAGATTACAAATGAAGAATTATCAGTGATATTTAATAAGAAATTCTATAATTATATTAAAAAAAGGAAAATTCATTGCTAGAGGGCTGTAATTATGTTTAATACGCGTTATAATTTAAATGGGCTTGAAACTATGATTAAAAAATAGGAGAGGATTTTTTATGAATAGTGAAACAAGTACAAATAAAATATTAAGGGCGGTGTTATACGAAAGATTATCAAAGGAAGATGGAGATAAATTAACCAAAGAAGAAAAATCAGAAAGTATTAAAAATCAAGATTTAATGTTACGTAGTTATGCAATAGAACATGGATATGAAATTGTAGGCGTTTATAATGATGAGGACTGGTCTGGAGCAGATAGTTCAAGGCCACAGTTTAATGAAATGATTAAAGCCTGTGAAGCTGGAGAAATAGATGTAGTAATTGCAAAAACTCAATCAAGATTTGCAAGAGATATGGAACTTATAGAAAGATATTTGCATAATAAATTTTTAGAGTGGAATGTACAGTTTAAAAGTGTTGTGGATCATATTGATAATACAAGACGAGAAACTAAAAAGACTAGTCAAATTTTAGGATTGACAGATGAATGGTATTTAGAAGATACTTCAATAAACATTAAAGAAACATTGAGAGCAAAAAGAGCGAGTGGAGAGTTTACAGGAAGTTTTGCTCCTTATGGTTACGATAGAGATCCAGAAAATAAAAATCATTTAATTATAGATCCAGTAGCTTCTGAAACTGTAAAACAAATATTTGAAAATTATATCAATGGAATGGGGCTTAAAACAATAGCAAGATATTTGAACGATAATTTTGTTGCAAGTCCGTATGAGTATAAGATGTCTAAAGGTTCAAATTTAAAATTAGCATATCTTGATAATTATTTAGTGTATGATTATATTGAAAAAGCAGGTCTTTATAAAGCCGATATAAGTTATATTAATGAAAGTAGGGAGATACTGCATAATCTTATTTCTTATAATATATTTTCTAAAGATAAAAAGAATTTTGACAATAAATGTAAATTGTATTTAAAAAATTATTCCGAAAAAAAGATGAAAATATATTATACAACTGATAATGATATTGATTATAATAATTTTGATGTAAAAAAATGGACGCTATTAAGAAAGGATGATCTTATTCCTTTTGATACAACATGTATAGCGACAGTTGTGGAAATGTTAGATAGAAAGCATACAATTAATTATCAATTTGATATATTATTAGAAAATAATATAGAACACGAAAAATATTATTTTGACATTATTCAAATAACTAATGATGAGAAAAAAATAATTGATTATGAAAAAAACATCAGAAAAAAATGTAAGTGGTGTGATCAAATGATAAAAAAAATACTTACTGATGAAGTATATATAGGTAATTTAGTTCAATCAAAAACAACAAATGTAAGTTATAAAAATAAGAAGAAAGTAAAAAAAGATAAAGAAGATTGGATAAGAGTTGAAAATACACATGAGAGAATTGTTTCATTGGAACAATGGTTAAAGGTTCAAGAAAGATTAAAGCAAAGAGTTCGTGCCAACAAAGATGGATATTATAATCCATTTATTCATAAGCTTTATTGCAAATGTTGTGGAAAAATTTATTGCAGAACAGGAGATTCTAATCATGTATATTTTAGATGCAAAGACCAACAGGAAAAGTACAAGAGTTGTGATAATCGTAGTAATATAAGTAAGGATGAATTGAATAATTTTGCGTTAGGCAAAATCAATGAATTACTAAATCGCTTTTATAACGAAGAACAATTAAAAGAATTTAAAGAAAAGGATACTGATAGTGATTTATTCAAAAGTAGAATAAATAGTTTAAACAAAGAATTAATTGATGTTAATAAGGAATTACAAAATAAAAAAACATACTTTCAACATTTATACGAAGATAAAATCAATGGTTTATTAGATACAGATGAGTATATAATATTAAAAAGTAAATATAAAGATGATAGTGAAAAGTTAGAAAATAGAGCTGCTAAAATCAAAGAAGAACTAAAATTAATCAATGATAAAAAAGCAATATTGAAAACTAAAGAAACTGTATATAGTAAGTATAAACATATCGAGTGTATTGATATAGATATTGTTTCTGATTTTATCGATAGAATTTATATTGGTAAATATGATAAAGAAACTAATACAAGAGATATGAAAATAGTATGGAATTTTGAAAGTTAAATAAATTGGATTTAAACAATGCACCAACTGGAGCTCTAGATTCTAAGTCATCAAAAATGCTCCTAGAAAAACTAACATACTTAAATAATGCTTTAGGAGCCACTATTCTAATGGTAACTCATGACGCTTATGCCGCAAGTTACGCTACTAAAATAATCTTCATAAAAGATGGTAAAATATATAACGAAATTCGTAAAGGAAATGATACCAGAAAAGAATTCTTTGATAAAATAATAGATGTCGTAACCTTACTAGGAGGAGACATAAATGATGCTCTTTAAATTGTCTATAAAAAACATAACCAAAAGTATCAAAGATTATGCTATCTATTTCTTTACTTTAGTACTAGGAGTAGCCATTTTCTATGTTTTCAATGCTATAGATAGTCAAACAGTAATGCTAAAAGTATCATCATCAACAAGTGAAATAATAAGACTAATGACCACCATTCTAGGAGGAGTAAGTGTCTTTGTCTCATTCATTCTAGGATTTCTAATAATCTATGCCAGTCGTTTTCTCATAAAAAGAAGAAACAAAGAATTTGGAATCTACTTAACCTTAGGAATGTCCAAAAGAAAAATATCTCTAATCCTTTTCTTTGAAACTCTTATAATAGGAGTTATCTCTTTAGGAGTAGGTCTAGCCCTAGGAATAGTTTTATCACAAGTAATGAGTATCTTAGTAGCCAATATGTTTGAAGCAGACCTAACAAAATTTCAGTTTACATTTTCATCTTCAGCAGCCCTAAAAACCTTATTATACTTTAGCATAATGTATTTAATAGTAATGATATTTAACACCATAATTGTAAACAAATGTAAACTAATAGACCTATTACATGGTAATAAAAAATCCGAAAAAGTAAAATTAAAAAATCCTATCATTTGCACTATAGTATTCATAATCGCAGTCATAGTACTATCATATGCTTACTATCTAGTAACAGATGGTTTTGGTACTTCACCACTTATGAATGCTATAAGTGGGATATTAATACCAATAGCCCTAGGTTGTATATCAACATTTCTAATATTTTGGTCACTATCAGGTCTAATTCTAAAGATAGTAATGCATCTAAAAAAATACTACTACAAAGGACTAAATAGTTTTACCATTCGTCAAATAAGTAGTAAAATAAATACCACAGTCTTTTCCATGACAATAATATGCCTAATGTTATTCTTTACAATATGTATCTTTTCTTCAGCATTATCTATAAAGAACTCTCTATCAGGTAATCTAAAAGATTTAGCTCCCGTTGATATTCAGTTTTCAAAATTACAAGAATCATTATCTAAAGAAGAAAAAGAAAACTTTTCAAAAGAGATAATAGAGGATTATAACACCACTGTCAAAGATACCTTACAAAGATTAGATGTATACAAGTATCTAAAAGATGTAGTAGACATAAATATATATAGATTAGAAGAAATAACTCTAAAAGATTCTTTTGGAGACCAAATAGAACAAATAGGAAAAGATTATCCCACACTAGCTTATAACGTAAGAGAAGACTTAGTAAAATTAAGTGACTACAATCGTTTAGCAAAACTATATAACAAAAAAGAATTAACTCTAAAAGATAATGAATATGTAATTATATCTAACTATAAGATGATGGCGGATATTAGAAATATATCCCTAAAAAATAATACCAAACTAACTATAAATGGTAAAGACTACTATCCAAAATATCAAGAATGTCAAGATGGTTTTATTGAACTAAGTGGAAGTGCCACTAATGTAGGAGTAATAATATTACCAGATAATGCCTTAGAAGGTATTCATCCATATAAAAATGTCTTAGCAGCTAACTATCAAGCAGACACCAAAGAAGAAAAAGAAAATGTTGAAGATATAGTTAGTACTATAATAAATAACCATTTTAACAAAGATACCTTATTATCATATAATACTAAAATAGATATCTATGAATCATCCATAGGACTAGGAGCCATGGTAACATTTGTAGGACTATACCTAGGAATAATTTTCTTAATATCAAGTGCGGCTATCTTAGCCTTAAAAGAATTATCAGAAAGTACTGATAATAAAGAAAGATTTAATATGTTAAGAAAAATAGGAACTGATGAGAAAATGATTAACAAAGCCTTATTTAAACAGATAGCAGTATTCTTCCTATTCCCATTATTACTAGCTATAATTCATTCAATATTTGGAATAGAATTTGCTAATTATATCTTAAAAACAATGGGAACAGAATCATTACTATCATCAATAATATTAACAGCAGTATTTCTAGTAGTAATCTATGGAGGATATTTCTTAGTAACATACTACTGTAGTAAAACCATAATAAAGGAGAGATAAGATGAGCTATTTAGTACCAATAAAAGCAGCTTTAATAATCTTTCCTTTTTTAGCCTTATTAATAACATTACCATATATAATATATGAATATCACCATTATGGATCAGTAAACAAATTAAGAACTTTAATAATATATTCCTTTATCTTATATCTAATGACAATCTACTTTTTAGTAATATTACCTCTTCCAACCAAAGAAGAAGTAATCAAAATGAAAGTGATTAATCCTCAGTTAATTCCATTAACATTCATAAAAGATATAGTAGAGGACCTAATAGAATTAAAACAAATAAACATTCTAAAAATAATAACTATACCTAGTATATATACTGTTATCTTTAATATAATAATGTTTATGCCATTAGGAGTATATTTAAGATACTACTATAAATGCTCATTAAAGAAAACAATAATTATAAGCCTCTTAATATCACTATTCTTTGAATTAACTCAATTAACAGGACTATATTATATCTATCCTAGACCATATCGTAATTTTGATGTGGATGATCTATTAATAAACACACTAGGAGGTCTTCTGGGATATTTAATAATAAGTCCTATCCAAAAACATTTACCAACAAGAGAAGATATCGATACCAAATCATTAAAAGAAGGACAAAAAGTATCTTCCTTAAGAAGAATAACACTCTTCCTAGGAGATATCTTTATCTATCTACTAATGATAATGTTAGTATCAATTTTAATAAATAATAAATATATAAATCTTTCACTAGCGGTTCTTTACTTTATTATCATTCCATATTTTAACCATAACCAAACTATCTTTGGAAGAATAATAAATGTATCATTGGAAGTACCAGATAAGAGATTACTTAGAATAACTTTAAGAAATATCTTTATATATTTATATTACTATGGAATATTTTCATTAGTGGTACATTTAGAAATGTTATTAGCAAAAAATATACCTAACTATTTATCAGTAATAATAGGATTAAATACATTTTTAATATTTATAATTTTCTATATATATAGTTTTATAAAAATATTAAAAAATAAGCAATTACTATATGATAAAATATTAAATATAAAGTATGTAAGTACTATAAAGGTAAATAATGTAGATTAATATAGTCTATGTTTTTTTTCTTTATTCTCTTAAGCTTAGGTCTTAAGAGGTAATTTAGAGCCTATTATATAGTCTCTAAATTAAAAATATTTGTGTTGTATTATATATAAAGTAATAGAGATATACAAAGCCAATACCAATTACTTATATTACATGCAATTACTTAATAAAGTGTAAAGTTTTTATAAAAACTATTAAATTATAAATATAAATGATATAATTGATTCATAAGAAAGGTGATTTGCTATTATGAATGAACTAGAAAAATATAATAACCAAGATATTTTTAATCCAGAATATCTATATCACGGAAGTCCATATATTATGGAGAAAATAGAACCAAGAGAAGCAAAGGATAGTGTAAATAAAGAAAATGAAGATACAGCAGTATTTCTAACTAGTTACCAACCAACAGCACTTGCTTATGCATTTAGAAACAAAATAAAAGAAACTAATAATAATTATTCTTTTTCAATAAATAACAATGGTAACTTACCTTCAATGGAGTTTGAAGCAGACCATATACCAGAAGATTTGTTTGGATATATTTATGTATTTAAAAAAGATGACACCATGATTAAAGATAAACATAATAATTCGACTCAATATAAATGTTATCATAGTCTAATCCCAGTAGTGGTTGTTAAAGTATATTATAAAGATTTTGAAAATTATTTTTTAAGAATAAATGCTCCAAAATCCAGATAACTAAGAAGTATATGTTTGAAAGGAAAATAAAGAATGAAACCAAATACAATAAAAGATATTACTGATTTTATATTTTTAGGTAAAGATTTTGAAGAACTTTCTCATTATGATTTACTAATCATAAATGCTGATTGGGTCGAAGAACAATTAGCTAAAGATATGAAATTAATGTTAGATAAAAATATAATAGATAATAATACTACATTTATAATATGTGAAGGCCATGGTAATACTGAAAAAAGAAGTGCTAGTATATTAATAGATTACTTAAAAAAAGAAGGATTAACAAATAAAATAATTATTAGTGATAAATATATTAGTAATCCAGAGATATTAAGAAATATTGATAAACTAGTAGATATTACAAAATATAATAGAATACTTAGAATAGCCAAAGACTTCGTAGCTAGAAGATGGTATATGAATGCTAAAAAATATAATTTTCCTATAGAGAAATGTGATTTCTATGGAGTAGTAGATAATAGAAATATTAGTAAAAAAGATTGGTATAAAAGTGAAATTGGCATTAATCAAGTAATGAAAGAATTTATAAATATAGGACAATTGACCATTGATAAAGAACTAGACATAAATTAAAAATAAATAATTGAAATGAGGAATAATAATATGAATTATTTAATAAGAAGAAAAACTAAGGAAGATTGTGCTCCTGTAGTTCATGTTGCAACAGTGGTTTGGAATGAAACTTATAAAGGAATAGTAGATGATGATTTTTTAAATAAATTATACGAAACTGAAGAGCAAAGAGCAAAAGAGATATATAACAAATTCAATGAAGAAGATAATCATCAATTAGTTCTCGAAGTTGATAATAACATTGTTGGGTTTGTCAATGTTGGAGATACTGACGATACAAATTATGATAATTGTGGTGAATTACATGCAATTTATATTTTAGGTAAATATAAAGGTAAAGGTTTGGGTAAAAAGTTATTTGAAGCAGGAATAGAAGAATTAAAAAAAATGGGTTACGATAAAATGATAATTGGTTGCTTAGTAGGCAATCCAAGTAATGATTTCTATAAACACATGGGTGGTAAACTAATAAAGACAAGAATTTTTGAAAAATTACAGTTACCAGAAAATGTTTATTACTTTGAAAAAATATAAGATAGAAATTTAAAAATAATATGATTTAAAAGGAGCCTGATATTAAATGAGTAAGTTTGTGAAAGTAATGTTTGGAACATCGTCCGGAGCCAAAAGAGATTTTAAATATAAAATTGGTAATGTAAATATAAGTAATAATTGGAATCCAAATGCTGAAAGTGGAAAGGACTTTGGAGGCTTCAATTATTGTAATGAAGAATGTATATTAAGATGGTTACATCGTGGAGATACTATATACGATGTTGAAGTACCAAAAGATGCAGAAAATATAAAAATAGAAGGTGCAACAACAATATATAGAACTAATAAAATAATAATTAAAAATCCAAGAAAAGTTGATGATGAATTAGCATTACACTTCTATAATATTTCTAATATACCTAAAAAATCATACTATAAAGCACTAGTAGCAGTAACTATAATGGGCTATGAAAAAACAGCACTTGCTATACTTAGAGATAAAGTAAATGAAAACAATATCGATGAAGTACTAGAAGAATGGAATGATTTTATTGGCAAAGGAGATAGATGTTCTTCAAATGAATTAGTAAACTATATAAAAGAAGCGTTATATGAAATTAAAGATAAAAGATTAATAACTCTTCATCTTAATAGAAGTATCTATGAAAAAACAATATCAAATGATAAAATAATAAATATAACAGGAGAATCCGGTAGTGGTAAATCTACATATACAAAAGAATATTTAAATAATGACAATTACATAGTGATAGATACAGATGAAATAACTAGAGATACAAATACAAGTAATAAAAATTGTATTGAATTTAGAGAGTATTTAAAGAAAAAATATAATGATAACATTCCAGATATATGTAATGAATTTAGTGTTATTTATAACGATATATTAGATTATTATAAAGACACTGATAAAACACTAGTTATAGATTCGGCACAGTTTAGAAATTTAAGAACAGAAAATGAAATCAAATTACTAAAAGGTAAAATAATAATATTAAGAACATCAGTAAATAAATGTTACAAAAGAGTAATAGATAGATGGAAGAAAATAAATGAAAACTATACTGAAGATGATTTAATTAAATACCAAAACAAAAAACTAGGAATGTATAAATGGTATAAATCTTTAAATGAATTTATAAAAAACATTGATAGTTTTTAAATTAGGAGGCAATAATGTTTAAACTAAATAAAAAAGAAGCAGAAGACTATCTAATAAAAATATTTGATTTTATTGAAAATGGAGATTCAAAATTTAAAGGTCATCCTGGGTTATATTTTTTTCATACAAAAACAGAATTAAAAGAAAAGATAAATGAACTATTAAGTGAAAATGAATATTATGAATTTGATCTTTATTATATAACTTCATTATTAATAAAATTTATGCTAGGTAGATATGATTCGCATACTAAAGTAAGTTTCAAAGATAATGTATATATACCAATAGATTTTACAGTAGAAGAAAATAGTCTTTATGTTACAAATATTTCTCCAATTTATAAAAAATTAATAGGTGGTAAGTTATTGAAAATAAATAATACAGATATACAAAGAATATTATGTGAATTAGAAGAGATTATCTGTTATTCAACAAAAGAACATTTATTAGTAATGATTCAGTCATTTTTATCTGATGTGAATGTTTTAAAATCATTACCAAGTATTGAAAATAATACTAAAGAATTTATCTATACTATTTTAAATGATAATAATGAAAAAGAAAATATTACTTTTAATATAAATAATTTACCAGAATTTTATAGTGTACACTTTCCAGAAAACTACTCTACAGAAGTTATTAAAGATTGCTGTATTATCCACTATAACTCTTGTAGAGATAAAGATAAAATGGAACAACTAATTTCAAAATTAAAAGAAGAAAGCAATATAAAAAATTATATAATTGACTTAAGATATAATGGTGGTGGTAATTCATCAGTAATAAAGCCATTAATAAATTTTCTTAAAGATAAAAATGTTGTAGCACTAGTAAATGAATATGTTTTTTCTAGTGGTCGTATGGCATTAGTAGAACTAAAGAAAATAGGAGCCTATATAATAGGAACAGATATAGGAACAAGTTTAAATTGTTTCGGGAATTGTCCTAGTAATTTAGATATCGAAAAATTAAATCTAAGAGTAACTAGTAGCTCCACATATTGGTATTATGATAAAGAATTATCACTTACTGGTTATGAAAAAGATGAATTTAATACCTATTTCAATAATAAAAAAGAATTACTTGAGCCAGTATTATTGCATCCAGATAAATATGTATATTTAACTAAAGAAGATATTATAAATGAATATGATGAACAAAAGAAAGAAGCAATTAATTATTTTAAAAAAATTAAAGAGGTAAATAGAATAGTAGGAAAAAATAAAAGATAAATATGAATTATGTATATCATGGAAGTAGTATTCCTAACTTAGAAGTAATTAAAAAACACAAAAGTACTCATATGAAGGAA
>ENA-ORKV01002296-ORKV01002296.1-human-gut-metagenome-genome-assembly--contig:-NODE-2296-length-11669-cov-2.616718_pt1 | contig 11669 bp, 7 predicted proteins | sample MGYA00243058_ERZ508805 | MGnify/ENA primary metagenome ERZ508805 (study PRJEB26277, sample SAMN04329770) | human gut metagenome | biome: human-associated habitat | host: Homo sapiens | place: USA... | reverse complement strand
GTGCGTTTATCCACTTCCGACTGTCAATCCTCTTCTTCACCCATCTGCAAGAAATCCGAGAAATAGATAGAATTATTGTCACCTTCAGCACGCTTTACTTCGGGATCAAATATAATAATCTTCTTCAACGAACGACATAAACCCTGCACCCGGTAAGCCACATCATACTGATACTGCTCTCCTACAAACAAGAAGCGAATTCCAGCATCCTCTACAATATAATGTACCTGAGCCTCTGAACTTGTGGCATACAAAGGCACAGTCACAATTCTATCTTTAAAAGCTCCAAAATCTACATACAGACACTCCGGTTTATTTTGAGAGAATACTCCTACATTTTCCTGTACTTCCACTCCTAATTTTACAAACGCACGGGCTGTTTTATCTACCAGTTCAGCAAACCCGTTCCATGTGACAGGAATCCATGTAGCAGTGGTGTAATCACGGTATTTTAAGGCAACTTTATCCCCATATTTTTCAGCTTGTTGTCGTACAAGCCGAGACAAACATGAATTAACCATCTATCTTACTTTATTTTATTGGTTTATTCTGCAAATATAGGATTTTATTTGCAATGTCCGGCCAATCTAAAGCATTTCTCCTAAAAAAGACTATCTTTGCAAAGAATCAAAAAACGGATTATTTATGATAGACACAGGTTACTACACATCTGAAGCACTGACTCTGTTACATTCCCTGATTGGAATCCCGTCCATCAGTCGGGAAGAAGAAGCCGCAGCAGACTTCCTGCAGAACTACATAGAAGAAACGGGAATTATGACCGGAAGATCCGGAAATAACATCTGGTGTATCAGCCCCATGTTCGACATCAATAAACCTACCATCCTGCTCAACTCACACATCGATACCGTGAAGCCGGTCAGCGGATGGAGGAAGCAACCGTTTACTCCAAAAAATGAAAACGGGAAATTATACGGTCTGGGCAGCAATGACGCCGGTGCCAGTCTGGTATCATTATTCCAGGTGTACCGTCACCTTAGCATGACAACCCAAAGCTACAACCTGATTTTCCTGGCTTCCTGCGAAGAAGAGGTATCCGGAAAAAACGGAATTGAAAGCGTCTTGCCCCAACTCCCTCCTATTGCATTAGGAGTAGTAGGTGAACCTACGGAAATGCAACCTGCCATTGCAGAAAAGGGACTTATGGTGCTCGACGTCACTGCACGTGGAAAATCCGGTCACGCCGCACGTAACGAAGGAGAAAATGCCATTTACAAACTACTTCCAGATATTGAATGGTTCCGTACATATAAGTTCCCGAAGGAATCACCCATCCTGGGACCTGTAAAAATGAGTGTCACTCAAATCAATGCAGGTACACAGCACAATGTAATTCCTGATTTGTGCAGTGTCGTAGTAGATATCCGAAGCAACGAATGTTACTCTAACGAAGAGCTGTTCGCTGAAATCTGTAAACATATACAAAGCGAAGCCAAAGCACGCTCATTCCGCCTCAATTCTTCCAGCATTCCGTCTGATCATCCGTTTGTAAAACGTGCCATAGAACTGGGGAAAGTACCATTCGGCTCACCCACGTTATCCGATCAGGCATTAATGCCCTTCCCTTCTGTAAAAATGGGACCGGGAAAATCTTCCCGCTCGCACACCGCTGATGAATACATTCTCGTCAGTGAAATAGAGGAAGCGATTTCAACCTATGTGCAAATCTTGGACGGATTAAAAATCTGATAGAATCTTTATCTGCACTATAAAAAGAGAGGAAAATGATTGTCTGTTGAGTCTAGACAACCATTTTCCTCTTTTTTATATCCGGGAACGAGTCCCGGATAATCTATCAAAACTTCACTGTATTCAGATTCTTGTCGACCAGCATACCGTCCAGTATGTTCAAGTCGATCTTTTGTTTGCGTTTTGCCTTAAACTTGATTGTCATAAGTTCAGCATCCCCTTCCAGGCAAGGCTTTTCTCCAATATTTACAAAAGTAGGATACAAAGCCTTCATTCCATTCGTATGCAGACGATCATTGGTCAGGTTACGCATCTCCTTCATACCTATCATCTCTGTTCCTACATATTCCAATGCCTGCGGGTCATAAGGCAATGCAAAGCTGAGAGCATTGACCGAACGCAATCCCTTACCTGAAACACGAATTTCTACGGTTTCCCCTTCATTATACACCTTCTTAGATGAAGCAACTGTGATTTCTCCAGCTACTGAAGGTACCTGACGGCTGCTCACTCCAGACTCCATACGGATGGCTACTGCCGAAATATCATACGCATCAATCAGACCGTTCTCGTTCAGGTCACCCTTGCTGATATAACCTTCAAAGTCAGAATCTCCTCTGCGCAATCCTGTATAATTCATATAAGAGGTCAAATCGTTTTCATCTACCAGCTTATCCTGATTAATGTCACCAGGAATATAGCTTTCTGAGCCAGGTACCTTGAACACGTAAAGTTCACGACCTGAACCATACTGACCTGTAGCAGATACAACCGACAACTTAATATAGCGTGCAACAGGCTGTTTCTCGAATACAAAGGTCTTCACGTCACTTCCTTTCCAGTCGAAAGTGCCAGCTTCGTGCCAATCAGACTTATCCATACTGTAATATACAGTACCCTTGCCCAATGTACCGTTCCCGGCATCCAGACGAGGCAGGTACTGGAATTTATCCAACTGATTTACACTATTCAGGTCAATAATCAAATCAAAAGGAACTGCAACCGTGCTCCACTTCGTATGCCATGTATCTCCCTCATCGAAGTTAAAGAGTTTATTCACACCCTGACCTCCCTGGTTCGGACAAGTGGTTTCTCCCTTGATTCCATGAATGGCGAATTCCAACGGATCTGATTTAGTAGTAGCCGTCACATTAGTCCATTCTGATGCACCTGTAGCATTCACGGCGCGTACCTTGAACGTGCAAGTAGTTTCCGGACGTAAATCTTCAAACAGAAGTTGAGTGTTCCGAATGGTACTATACAGCATACCGTTATATTCTATTTCATAATAATCGGCATTATCAACCTTTTTCCATGAAGGTGTCAATGTATAAGCTCCTGTATTTTCTTCTGTTACCTCTGCTTCCGGAGCACGCAGTGTACCTTGGCTTACCAGCAGTTTCTCAGCAGGTGCAAATACAAAACCTTTCATTTCTAACTGAATATCGTTTTGAGTCACGTCCATTTCTTCCAGATTCACATGTACTACCGGATTCTTAATGACGTGCAGACGAGCCAGTTCACTGCCCGGAGTGGCAAAACGATTCAATTCAGGGTTCGATTCATAATAATATACATTCGCTCCTTTCTGTAAATCTTCCAAAGAAGTCACCGGGGTCAGTTTCACTTTCTTTCCGCCTACACGTACTGTCAGTTTCTTCGGCTGTGCAGTTACATTGATACGGAAATGGGTACGCTTACGCGCTACCATTCCTTCGAAAGAGCCTTGCACTGGTTCCACACACACTGTCAAGTCCTCTCCCTCTACCACGGAACGGATATGCGTAGTAGCATACTGTCCCGCACGATAGGCTTCAGATACTCCATCATCATCGTATTCCGTAAACTCTGTATCGCCACCCGGATAAAGTTCATATACACGTAAATGCTTATCCATCTGACTCACATTGTTATGCGCTGTAGTCACCGGTAAAATAGCTCCTTGCTTGATAAACAATGGCAGTTTCCACAAAGGAGTTTCAAAATTATTGAGAACCCGTCCGCCCTGATACAAGTCGCCGGTAAAATAATCTATCCAGTTCCCTTCAGGCAGATAAATGCCATTACGTACATCGTTTCCGTCCGCATCGGCCTGTGTGTTCTGATATACCGGAGCCACCAGTACATAAGGCCCGTAAAGGAACTGATAGCGGGTAGCCGTTCCCAGTGTATAGCCATTCGGATAATCCAGGAACATGGCCCGAACCATCGGTTTTCCGTCCACGGCTTCACGAGCTATGCTGTAAGTATAAGGCATGAACTCTGATTTCATCTTCAGATACCAGCGATTGATGGAAGTAGCCGGCTCACCCAACACTTGCGGATATTTCGGGTTTGCTCCCCATCCGTCCATGTTCAACTGCATGGGAGTAAACGTTTTCCACTGGAAGTCACGTACATTGACCAGAATATTCTTTCCACCGAAAATACCATCCATGTCCGAAGAAATATTAGGTTGTCCCGACAATCCTGAACCTATATAGGTCGGGATATGGAAACGAATGTATTCCCATTCACCTCCAGTCTGGTCGCCCGACCAGATACCTGCATAACGCTGTGTACCTGCCCATCCGTCCAGTGAAATAATAAACGGTCGTGCATTGTTGCCGTAATAAGGCATAATCTGTCCCACATCGGCCACTCCGTTCAGTCCGAAAGAATAGCCTGCTCCTACCCAGGCTACGTCGGTTTTCAACACACGTACACCTGCATCGCGCACTTCTTTCACAATGTCACGCTGAAGCAAAGCTTCTACTCCTTCTTTGGGATGCAAGTCCGACTGTGTCCACAATCCGATTTCCACTCCCTTGGCACGGGCATATTCACCCAGTTCCTTCAAGTTCAGGATATTACCATCCAGCGTAGAAGTCTGTCCGTAGCCGGCTCCATAACCGTCATTAGGCAGAATCCATCCTAACGGCATATCGGCCGCATTGTAACGGTCAATTACCGCACGTGCCGAGAACTGGTAATTGTTCTTTTCACCATTCAGCGATTCCTTGATACCGCCGTTGTCTTTCTGGCTTTCCTTGTATCGTTTTCCGTCTTCAAACAGAATACCCTTTTCGTCTTCTTTCCAATAGTCATGGTTATAGGCATTCAAATGTCCCTCATAAAAACCAAACTTCGGTAAAAGCACCGGATTACCGGTCAGCTGATAAAAATCATTCAACAAGGCTACCGGACTGTCATTTACCATGAAAAAGACATCCAGGTAGTTTTCTTCATGCGACAGCTTCACTACTTCCTTATCAGTTGCTCCGAAATCATACAGTCCGGGACGGAACGTGTACCACATAACCCCATACCCTTCTGTAGACCAGTAAAAAGGAGTAGGAGAAGCCACTCCACCATCTGTCCACTGGTTCGTATTGACAATACGGATGCTTTTCCCTTTGTGAGAAAAACGGCCATTCTGTACACCACCTCCATAAAAATACTCATCATCATGCGCTTTGAGTGACAAGCAGACTTGTTTTTCCATAAAGTCCACCGGACGTGCTGATTCCACTACCACTTTCTGACGGATTTTATCCGTAATCTTAAACAGCGACGTACGCTTGTCCATTTCCACCTGAATTCTGGCAGTAGAAATCGTAATTACCCCGTCTTTGTCTGTCAACGACAGCTCGCCAACCTCCTTCCGGGGACGATCTACCAGAATCTGGGCTTCAGGAGAAGCCTGCGGGTCGCGCACAATGCCTCCTTGATTGTCCTGAAACATCCGGAAAATATTTTCACCATAAAAATCAAGCGTCATGCGCTGCTGGTTGGAAAAGACCACCTCCACTGCTGACGGATTCAGCACACTGGCACTGCTGATAGTTATCTCAGTCTGCTGTGCAGCCCAAACAGGGGAAGGGGTAGTCAACAGGCCCCCAAGTACACACAGAGACAAGACAGAATAATACTTTAGTTTCATAGTATAAATGTTACTAACGGTTAGATTTCTTTTACTACATTACTTTCTACCAATCTTGTAAAAAGTGCACGAATGTATAACTAATTATTGAAGTAAAAAAGGAAATAAAACAAACATTTTTCATTTTATTATTTTATAAGGAATAGAAGATAATAAAATTAAAGTAGACATTCTAATAATAGCTCTGAAACCAATGTTACTATCTGTATTTTACTTGACGTTTTTCATCTAATGCATCATAAGTTTCTACGTTTCTCCCATAGAAAACCTATGTTTCTCAAAGTGAAACCCTACGTTTTCCACGAGAAAAACATAGGGTTTCGCCCCGAGAAACATAAAAAGCTACAAGTCATTCACCAGTAATTCTGGTTACAAATAAGAAAAAAGCTCCAGACACACATGAGTCTGAAGCTTCTTATATGAATGAATCAACTAATTCTCAGCGATGTATCCAAAGTTCCGGATTCAATTTCACCGTTTCCTTACGCAACTGGAAATGCAAAATCGTTTCTCCTTCCGCATTAGTATGGATTTCTCCCAACACATCACGGGCACGTACCAAGCTACCTTTCTTAACACGTACAGTAGACAAGTTACAATAAACGGAAATATAACTTCCATGACGTACCAACACATTAGTCAAGCCATTGTACTGGAAGACAGCCGACACTTCACCATCAAAAATAGCACGGGCATTGGCTCCCGCCTTTCCTTTGATATCCATTCCCTTATTATCCAATTTCACATTACGAAGCCCCTTCACCTGATACTGTCCATAATGTCCCACCACCACGTATGGTCCGGTAATTGGCACGGGAAGAATACCTTTATTTTTCTCAAAGCTACTTGACAAACGGCGATCTTCCGAATCAACCTTATAGGCTTCTAATTTCTCAACAGGAGTCTTTACCGTCTCTTTTTTAGTGGACGCTGAAGTTTCAGTACTTCCCTTTGCTGCTTCCGCTTTCTTACGAGCTTCTTCAGCTTTACGACGCGCCTCTTCTTCCGCACGCTTACGAGCTTTTTCAATTTCAATCTCTATCAACCGGTCAATCTGCGCATTCAATTTATCTGCTGAACGACGCTGTTTGGCCAGTTCCGACTGAATGCTCCGTTGCTTCTTCTGCAAACCCGACAAAATCTGCTTGCGTTCCTGCTCCTGTGCTTCTAGTTTAGCTTTTTCCGCTTCTCCCTGCTTGAACAAGTCTTCCTTCGCCTTCCGGCTGTTTTTCAAAGAATTTGCCTTTTCAGTTACTTGCTTTTGTTTCCGCTGTACCTGAAGCCCCTGCAAACGCTGATAATCAGCATATTCTCGCACGTACCGCAAACGCCGATACATTTGTCCGAAATCTTCAGCTGAAAAAATAAACATCAGCTTGTCCTGTATAGACTTGTTACGATAAATATACTTTACAGACAATTCATACTTCTGTCGCTTTTCTTTCAGTTCTTTCTGCAGGCTCTTTAAATCTCTCTCCAAACGACTAATTTCCTGCTGAATGGCCTTTACATCATTCTCTATGGTTTGAATGTATTTTTGTCGTTCTTCTATTTGTCCCGAAAGCAAGGCCAGATTACCCAGCTGACTTTTTACATCATTCTTGGTAGACTGCAATAAGGTTTCCGATTCGGCAATCTGCTGTTTCAGCTCGTTCCGCTGTTTTTCCAGTTGACGAATCTTAGGAGTTGTTTGAGCAGTAAGCGTACAAACATAAAAACAAATACAAGATATGACTACAAAACGTTTCATTTTTCCAACCACATTTTGAGCAAGGTTGCCAGTTCTATCTTTTTATATTTGGAGGACAAACTTGTCCGTGTTTCCCAATCCTCTCCTACCGACATACGGGAGAGTTTCATATCCAAACTATAAGTTTTTCCACTCCCCATCAATTCGGCCAAAATATGCTGAGGAAAATAAGCTGCTCCTAGTTTGCAAAATTCACCATATGTCCAGTTCAACGCATACGGAGTACCGGAAAGAGCTACGGATGTATTTTCAAGCCATCCCTTATCGGCTGTAGTTCGAAAACTATAAGCCAGTTTCTTGGTATCCTTTACTTTCCACAACGCACAATTTCCTTCCGAAGTCATCCGGAAACGGTGTAAATCGTACACCTCAACAGTTTCCTTGCCGGGCAAAAAAATCTCATTCATAAACAATGACTGCAACACATTAAAGCTCAAATTCAAATTGGCCATCCGATTCAGGTCTTCAAAAGAAACTTCCACATACTGTTTGTGAAGACGGTCGACTGCCAGAATACGTTCCGGTGAAATTTCCAAGCGCGCCACTTCAATCCCCAACAAAGGAGCTACCGACAACTGTATGACTTCTCCTTTTTTCATACGGAGAGTGGCCGACAATTTTGTATTTTTACTACTACCCGTGTTCAAGTTCAAGGCCACCTTTCCCGTCACACAGTTCCAGTGAGGAAGACTGGAAATCACCTTTTCTTGATATTCTTCTCCTTTCAGGCCTCCAATCATAGGAGCACGTTCCGTATGACGCAAAGAACCACAAGAAGAAGCCAATACAATCAGGCATACCACATATATCCAGTAAATCAGTCGTTTCATTCTATATATTTTTTCAATGCGATTTTACGTTTCAAGCGTTTCAACTCAGCTTCTGTACGAGGCGTTGCACCATCTTCTTCCTTATTTTCCATGCCATCCGCCTTTTTCCAGCATTCTAATGCTTTTTCTTTCTCACCTGACATATAATAGATATCACCGCAATGTTCCACAATCACCTGACTGCTGTCGCCTCCGTTCTTCATAGCCTGTTCAATGTAAATACGCGCTTCCGTATAGCGCTTTTTCTCAAACAAAATCCAGGCGTAAGTATCCAGATAAGTGGCATTTTCAGGCTCTGCCTTGACGGTCTTGTAACTCATTTCCTCAGCTTTATCCAAGTTAGTCCGCTCTACAGACAGATAGTAAGCATAGTTGTTGAGTGTACCGATGTTGTTCGGGTTATAAACCAACGAAGAATCATAGGCAGCATAGGCCTCCGCTTTCATTTCTTTAGAATGGTACAAATCTCCCAGAATGGCATAAAAATCAGAAACAATTCCCTTATCGCTCTTTTCATTTACCTGCTTCAGTCCCTGCTGGAAAATCTCCATCGCTTTATCCGTTTCTTCTTTCTGATAATGAGCCAAGCCTAAATAGTAGTAAAACTCCATGGCGTCCGGATTGTATTCCAGCGCAGGAGTAGCCACACGAATCACTTCGTCCAGATTATTGTCACGAATGGCATAGCTGAGCAACTGTAAGCGGGCAGGCTTGTTTTCCGGATCAAGCGACAAGACCTGATTCAGTACAGGTACAGACTCTTTTTCCATGTGCTTTGTGATCATGTATTGTGCGCAAAGCATGGCCAGATCGGCATTTTGCTGCGGCCGGTCTAGAATTTCCTTAAACAAAGATACAATCTGTGTGCTGTCTTTTGTGGTCTGTTCCGACTGAAGGATAAGCTGACGCATGATTTCCATTTTGGTATTCGACTCTACATCCTCATTTAACAAAATAGTATCCAGTTGTTGGCGATACAAACTGTCCTTACCCAACTGTTTGTAATAAGAGGCCATCGAAAGCAAGGCCGGAGCATATCCTGGTTCTTCCTTTAAGATTCGCTGATAAACTGCGTAAGCCTCATCCAGCTTATCATTATTCAGGTACACATCTCCCAAAATCGTTTGATAACGTAAATCATACGGATATTCTTTCGACAAACTTTCAATTTCATTAAACGCCTGTTCCTGGTTATCCAACAGCAGGTACATTCTGAACTTCTCCATACTGATTTGCTCAGACTTGCCATCCAATTCTTCCAAACGATTCAACACAGAAACTACCTGTGAATAACTCTTTGTCTGATTATACAAATCGACCAAAGCCATTAACGGCTCCAGCCGAGACGGGAATTGATGTGCCATGTCGTCATACACGGCAATGGCTTTCGCCCAATCACGCTTCCGCTGATAATAAGCCGCCAAAGTCTGTTTATACCAAAAATTTGATTCGTCAGAATGTACAGCCTTTTTCAACGCTTCTTCACCTTTCTGTTCCTGTCCCAGCACCATATAAAATTGAGATATCTCATACAAAGCTGGAGCAGAGCCCGGATAAATATCTAGACAATGCTTATAAAGTTCAAAAGCCGCATCATAGTCTCCCTTCTGTTTCAAGCGAACTGCTTCTAGAAAAAAATAGTTATACTTTCTGTGTTGTTCGTATGACAAGGTATCCCTTTCCTCATTTGCCAGGTTTCGCTTTGCCGAATGCTGCTTTCCAGTAGTACCACAAGCAAACAGCAGGAAAACCATCCCGATGATTCCTAATAGTTTTTTCATACATTCAGGTTTATACGGTTCCTGTGTGACCAAATCCTCCTGCCCCACGTTCCGTTTCGTCCAACACTTTCACTTCTTCCCATTCAGCCTGTTCATGACGGGCTATCACCATCTGTGCAATACGTTCACCGTCTTCAATCACAAATTCTTCAGCCGACAAGTTGACTAATATCACGTTGATTTCTCCTCGATAATCGGCATCAATGGTTCCCGGAGAATTCAATACGGTAATACCTTTTTTGATAGCCAGTCCACTACGTGGACGTACCTGAGCCTCATATCCTTGCGGCAACGCTAAAAACAAGCCGGTAGGTACCAGACAACGCTGTAAAGGCTTTAACACAATCGGTTCATTCAGGTTCGCACGAAGATCTACCCCAGCCGACTGCGGAGTAGCATATTGCGGCAATGGATGCCGGGAAGTATTTATAATCTGTATTTTCATCTATTTTATGCTTTTATGAAGTTGCGAAGTTACACAATCCACAGAATTAATAGTTACGTTTACCATTTTTTTATATTTTTGCACTTAACTTTTAGAGCTTCTTTAAATTTAAGTACCACATCACAAAGGAGTTACATTATGAACTGGAAACAATTGCTATCAAATAAAAGGTTCGGTCTGGAGAATCTTCATGAAGCCCGAAAAGAAGACCGTACAGAGTTCCAACGTGACTATGACCGACTGATATTCTCAGCCCCTTTCCGGCGTTTGCAAAACAAGACACAAGTCTTTCCCTTGCCGGGAAGTATCTTCGTGCACAACCGACTGACACACAGCCTGGAAGTTTCATGTGTAGGGCGTTCACTCGGCAATAAAATCGCCTCTGAGCTATTAAAGCTTCATTCGGAACTGCATGATACGCATATTTCAGAAATAGGCTCCATTGTATCGGCTGCCTGTCTGGCACATGACTTGGGAAATCCTCCTTTCGGCCATTCGGGAGAGAAAGCGATCGGCACGTATTTTTCCGAAGGAAAAGGACGCACCTTACAAGCGTATCTTTCAGCAAAGGAATGGGATGACTTCACTCACTTTGAAGGGAATGCCAACGCATTCCGTCTGCTTACCCACCAGTTTCAAGGACGACGTCCCGGCGGTTTCGTATTGACGTATGCCACATTAGCCGCTATTGTGAAATACCCATTTTCCTCACAGTTGGCCGGCAGCAAGCAAAAATTCGGATTCTTTACCAGCGAAGAAGAGGCTTTTCAGAAGATTGCCCATGAACTGGGACTTAAAAAGATTAGCAAGGAAGGAGAACCATTGAAGTATTGCCGCCATCCGCTGGTGTACCTTGTAGAAGCGGCAGATGACATCTGCTACCAGATGATGGATATAGAAGATGCGCATAAACTGAAAATACTGACTACACAGGAGACCAAAGAATTGTATTTACGTTTCTTTGCGCCCGAGAAGTTAGACCATATTCAATCGATATGCAAAATGGTGGACGATACCAATGAGCAAATAGCCTACTTGCGTTCATCGGCCATCGGAGTATTAATCAGTGAATGTGTACGCACCTTTATTCTGCACGAAGAAGAAATTCTAAAAGGTGAATTTCAAGGAACGCTGATTCAAAAACTCAGTTCAAGAGTCAGAGATGCCTATGAAAACTGCTCACATACGGCTTTTGAAAAGATTTATTGCTCGAAAGATGTAGTCGACATTG
>ENA-ORKV01002292-ORKV01002292.1-human-gut-metagenome-genome-assembly--contig:-NODE-2292-length-11679-cov-3.663075_pt1 | contig 11679 bp, 10 predicted proteins | sample MGYA00243058_ERZ508805 | MGnify/ENA primary metagenome ERZ508805 (study PRJEB26277, sample SAMN04329770) | human gut metagenome | biome: human-associated habitat | host: Homo sapiens | place: USA... | reverse complement strand
CCCTCGTACTGAGCGGTCCCCTCTGCCCTGCGGGCATCTCCCCACCCCGTGGGGAGTCACCCTTTTCAAGGGAGGCTGTATGTAAGCTTGCAAACGCCGTATTTAAGAAACTTGACCGCTTGCACAAGTGACACCTCAAAGAGCCAACACTGCAAATACAGGCAAGGGCAACAACCGGCGTTGGCAAGCCCAGGCGGACAGCGAGGTACGAGCGAATTCCGCCGGACGGTTTCGGTGTGGCTGCACTAGAAAATTACTGCTCTCGGGCAAGTCCGCGGGGCGATGTGGGCATCGCCTTCTACACATTCCAAACAGATACAACAAAACGGACTGCATTGCTACAATCCGTTCTGTGATCTGCGTTCAGTTTCCGATCAGAATTCGATCTTGCCGTACAAGCCGGTGTTAAGTTCGTCCTCCGGCTTCGGCTTTTTATAATCCCGTTCGAAGCTGGTCTTCATGGAATCCAGATTCTTCCGGCGGAAATCTTCCGGCTTCTTTTCCCGATAGGGACGCTTGCCCCCGCGGTTCTGACCGCCCTTGCCGCCGCGGTTTCCGCCGCTGCGTCTGCCGGTGGTAGAAGAAACTACGACCTTCCGGTACGGATCTTCGCCGACGCTCTTGGAAGTCACGCCCTCGATCTCCGAGATCTTGCTGTGAATGATGCGGCGTTCGTAGGGATTCATGGGTTCCAGCGTGGTGGAACGACCGCTGCGGAGCACGCTCCGTGCGATTTTTTCTGCCAGCTGTTCCAGTGTCTTGCGACGCTTTTCCCGATAGCCGTTGCTGTCCAGCAGCAGGCGGCAGTAATCCTCGCTGTCCTTATTCACCAAGATCGATGCCAGATACTGAATGGAATCCAGTGTTTCGCCTCGTCTGCCGATGATCGTGCCGCTTTTATTATCGCTGCGAAGTTCCATGCGAATGCCGTTTGCGGTACGCATGGTGCTGATGGTCACGGTAATGCCCATGGCAGCGTAAATGTCTGCGATATACTGTCTTGCACGGAGCAGGTTCGGGGACATTTCGCCCTCGGTCAGAATGGTTTCGATCGCTTCGGACTCCATGCCCCGTGTGGGCGAATTGTCGTCCTTGTCAATAATGATCTCCTCCACGGAAGAAACCGCTTCCTGTACCGGTCGGGAAACCGGCATTGCCGGTGCGGCTTCTGCCTGCGGCTGCGGGGCTTCCGGCTGTTCCGGAGCCTTGGCTTCTGTGGTTTCTGCCGGTGCAGCTTCTTCTGCTGCTTCGTACACTGCTTCTACCTGTGCTTCCCGCTTTACCTTTCCGAAAATTCCTTTTTTCGGTTCTTCCAGAATGCGGAACACGATCTGGTCTTCAGAAACGCCGAACTTTTCGACCGCCAGATGCTTTGCTTCTTCGATGCTTTTTGCAGTGAAAATCTCTTTCATTCTCATTCATCCCTTTCCTTGGTAATGGGATTTCACAGGGCGGTTCCCTGTGAACTGTGGTAATTGATTTTTCGCGGATGATTATTTCTGATCGCCGCTGTCCTCCGTGCTGTCGGATTCGTCATACGTTTCGCCGTACTTTTCTGCCATGCGTTTCCGTGCGTCTTTCAGCACCTGCTGGTTATACTTGTTCAGTTCCGAACGGGACATATCCTTGGTTTCTTCTACATATTTTTCCCGCTGGTTCATGACGTCATTACCCTGCTGTACGTCCATCATACGCTGCATGAAGCTCTTTTTGCCGTTGGCGTATTTCTTGGCGTTCTTCTGGTTTTCCTTTTCACAGATCGCCTCGATACGCTCCTTGGTGAAGTAGCAGTTCAGACCGACGCTCTGGATCAGGGAGAAGAAGGACGAGCATACCCAGTAGAAGCCGACACCTGCCGGCACCTGAAATGCGAACCAGACGGAGAAGATCGGCATTGCATAGAGCATGATGTTCATGCAGCCCATATTCGGCATGCCGGGATTCTTTTTCTTCTGGTAGATCTGCATATAAATGGTCAGTGCCAGCTGGAGCACGCCGGACAGCACCGGAATCAGGAACAAGCCGATCGCGGTAGCGTTCCACACGTCAGGGTGCCACGACGGCACTTCGCCCAGATTGATGCCGAACAGGTTGAACTTGTCATAGAATTCGGTCATCTTTGCGGAGAGGTTGTCCCCCAGCACGCTCTGGAATGCACTGGCATCGCTGTGCTGTGCACTCAGGATCGCCAGTTCCCGCCGGAGGCTGGTGCCCTGCTTGGCGAGTTCCGGATTGACATTCTGGACGATCTCAAAAGCACTGGAGATCACGCTGTCTTTCATCTTGAGGATAAAGGACAGCGGCTTATATACAACGTCCAGAATGCCGAACAGGATAAAGAACTGGAGGAACATAGGCAGGCAGGAAGCACCGGGGTTGATGTTTTCCTCCTGATACAGTTTCATCTGTTCTTCCTGCATCTTCTTGGGGTCGTCCTTATACTTTTTCCGCAGCTTTTCCAGCTTCGGATTGAACCGCTGCATTTTTGCGGAATTTTTCTGCTGCTTATACGAAATGGGAAACAGGATCAGCTTGGTGAAGATCGTGAACAACAGGATCGCCAAAGCATAGTTGTCTACCAAGTCGTAGATCAGACGCATGATCCAGCCGAACGGCTTTCCGCACAGATCATATAAAAAATCACTCATAAAATTGTTTAACCCTTTCTGTTGTGTCGTATTGCCCGCACATACCGCCCAAAGACTTCCCGCGGCGGATCCAGATGTTCCGGAACGTAATCGATACCGCCGGGATTCCACGGGTGACAGTGCAGCAGACGCCGCAGGGCGAGAAAGCCGCCCCGCAGCACACCAAACCGCAAAATTGCAGTCTGTGCATAACAGGAACAGGTCGGATAAAACCGGCACACAGCCGGAGTTAGGCGGGAGAATTTCTGGTACAGGCGGATCAGTGCCGCCGCCAGATACCTCATTTCGGTTTTCCCCCTTCCGACGGCGGTTCCACCAGTTTACGGATACGGCGAACGCCGCTTCCTGCCAGATAGTCACGCAGTTGTGTGGAGCGAATGCCCACAATAGAGGGCAACGCCACAATGACCATGTCCATTCCCACCGGCATCAGGTGTTCGGTTTCCCGATATGCCTGCCGGATCACACGGCGGGCACGGCTGCGTTTTACGGCACACCCGACTTTTTTCCCTACGGTAATGCCCAGCCGGTTATACTTTCGTCTGGTCTTTCGCAGATAAATGATCGCATACGGCGATGCAATCTTTTTTCCCCGCTGATACAGCAGCTGAAAGTCCCGATTCTGGTTGAGGATCACTGTTTTCTCCATTGCTTGCACTCCATCTTTTTGTGTTCAGAGCCTGTTGACGGTTTTTACCGGAAAAAGCAAAAGCGTACTCCGAATCTTCCGTGTGCCGGCGGCGGACTGTCTGACCTTGTACCATGGCGGTATGGGTCAGTTTTCCGCAGCCGGCACATCGGCGAATTCAGAATACGCTCCTCGAAAAAACAAAAGACCACAAACCAATGGCGTTGTGGTCCGACTTCGATCAGTGGCTCAGTCTTGCTCTGCCCCGTGCTCTTCTGCGAGCTAAAACCTTTCTACCGTTCGCAGTGGCCATTCTCTTGCGGAAGCCATGCACCTTTTTCCGATGAATCTTCTTCGGCTGATATGTTCTCTTCAAAACAGTACCTCCTTTCTCGCTCAGACGGCAGAACTGCCGTCCCACAGATTCCTTGGAAGTCCACCCAGACCGGACGAGCCTGTCTGCGTGAATCCATTTACCATATATTATAGCGGATTCCGTTTTATTTGTCAAGCCCTCCGGCAAACTTTTTTGCGAAATTTTCGGCTTTTTTTTCTTTTTCCACAGGTTCTCCACAGCTGTTTTGGGCAGGCTGCACGGATTTTTTGTCGGTTTTTGGCGTTTTTTACAAAGGCAATTCCGCCGGCTGCCCCAGCGTTCCGGAGCAGGACGGCATTCCGGCAACGCGGCAGACGGCTCCGGTGCCTGCGTTTTGCCGTTACTGCCCGAACCATTTTCCACGCTCCACCGCCTGTGGAAAACGCCCGTTTTTTGTCCGTTTTTGCTCTCCACAGTTTCCGCAGGTTTCCACGTGGAAATTTTGTGGAATTCATAAAGTTTTCCACAATAGGGGTTGATTTTCCACAAATGATGTGGTATACTATTATATTAAGAATACCTGTTGAAAGACAGGTGGAAAGTCTGCGGAAAACGGTTTTCCACAACCACTGTTCCGCAGAATTCGCCTGTCCGGCAGACCACGGAGATCCCCGCAGATCCTGCCGGACAGGCTTTGAAGTTACATAAGGAGGATCCCCCATTTATGAATTCAATTGATGAAGCCTTCTCCAGTGTCAAACAGTACTGCCGGAAAGAGGGCCGGATCTCAGAGGCTGCCATGAAGCTCTGGATCGATATTATGAAGCCGGTACAGCTGGACGGCTCGGTGGCAGTGTTTACCGTACAGTCAGAGTTCCAGAAAACCGTTGTTATGAACACCTACAATGCCCTGCTGAAAGAGGCATTTCTCAACGTGCTGGGACTGGATGTCAAGATCCAGATCAATGTCGTCACACCGGAAGAAAATGACAACCCGCTTTCCGAAAACAGCAACGCCAAGGACTACGACGAGCTGGCACGCCGCCACGAGGAACTGGAGCACAGCTTTGAGGGTGCCAACTATGAGTACACCTTCGCCACATTCATTGTCGGCGGCTCCAATGAGTTCGCCTACGCTGCCTGCACCGCCGTGGCAAAAGAACCGGGCAAGAACTACAACCCCCTGTTCATCTACGGTCCCTCCGGTCTGGGAAAGACCCACCTGATGCACGCCATTGCCAATCAGGTGCACGAAAATCACCCTGAATACAAGATCATTTACGTCACCAGTGAAGAATTCGGCAACGACTTCCTCTCCTGCATCAACGACAACAACATGGCTCGGTTCCACGACAAGTACCGGAACGCCGACGTGCTGCTGATCGACGACATTCAGTTTTTCAGCAACAAGGAACGCATGCAGGAAGAATTCTTCCACACGTTCAACAAGCTCCACGCTGAGGGCAAGCAGATCGTGATCACTTCGGATAAGCCGCCCAAGGAACTGAAAACGCTGGAAGAACGGATCCGCAGCCGGTTCGAGTGGGGTCTGATCACCGACATCAGCACACCGGACTTTGAAACCCGCATCGCCATTATCCGCCGCAAGGCAGAACTGCTGGATCTGTACATTCCCGACGATGTGGCGGAGTTTATTGCCAACCGTCTGAAAACCAACATCCGGCAGCTGGAAGGTGCCGTCAAGAAGCTGAAAGCCCTGAAGCATCTGGCAGGTTCGCCCCCGTCCATTTCCATGGCACAGAGCGTCATCAAGGACATTCTCAGCGACGACCAGCCGGCTCCGATCACCGTGGAGAAGATCATTCTGGAAGTGGCTGACGTGTACGGCGTTTCTCCGGAGGACATTCGCAGCAGCAAACGCTCCAGCCAGATTTCCACCGCCCGCAAGGTGGCGATCTATGTGGTCCGTGAGATCACCCAGATGCCCCTGCAGGCGATCGGCACTGAATTCGGCGGCCGTGACCACTCCACCATTGTCTACTCCATCAGCAACATTGAAACGGCAATGAAGCATGATGACCACTTGAAGCAGCTGGTCGAGGACACCATCAAAAATATCCGCAGCAAAAGTCACGCATAGAGAACTGGGAAAGGACACTGCAGAACATGTGGAAAACAGGATTTTGCAGTGCTTTTTTGCCGATTCCACAGGAATTCCACCGGCATCAGCAGGTTTTCCACATGCGTTTCAACAGTCTGTTGAAAATTCATGTGCAGAAAAAGTGCCCGCTGTGTCCGCGGCATTTGACAGCTGTAGAAGCGGGCTTGTGGAATCCGTGGTAGAAAGTTGTGGAATGTGTTTTCCACAACTTGTGGAAGCGGTATTTCGAGTGCGGCAGGTTTTCCACGATTTTTTCCACAAACTTTTGTTTTCCACTCCACAAACTTTCCACTTTTCCCGTGTGGAAAAAGCTTTCCACTTTTCCGAAAACTTTCCACAGGCGGTCTGTGGGAAAGATCTGCCCGAAATTCCAAGGAGAATCTGCGGTTTCCACTTTTCCGGAGCCTCTATTATTACTACTATATATTCTTTTCTTTGTATTCTGTCTTTTCGCAGCTTCGCTGCAAAAAACAGCGGATAACATGTGCTGTGCACTGTAGACGAACAGCATAAAACTGTTCGTGATACAGCTGCAAAAGCAAGAAACGCGGCTGAACTGCGTGATGTTTTCTGTCCGCGAAGTGGCTGCAAAAGGACAATCGGAAAGACATCGGACAACACAGATACAAAACGGATACAGCGTTGTCCGGGACACACGTTCCGAACCCCATTTAAAATTGACCGATCCATTGGATCTGAATAAAGGAAGACGACCCATGATAAAATTTACTTGTGACCGACAAACATTCTATACTGCCATTACCCATGTGGCAAAGGGTGTTTCTCAAAAATCCACCATTCCGGCACTGGAACGCCTGAAGCTGCGGCTGGATCACGACAATCTGGAACTGACCGGCTATGATCTGGAATTCGGGATCCAGCGGAGCATTGAAGTCGAATCTGACTGCTCCGGCGAATTTGTGATCCTTCCCCGTCTGCTGAGTGAGGCTGTCCGCCGGTTCTCCGGCGATATGGTAACCATGGAAGTGGATGACAACTATGTGGTAAAACTGTTCTGTGATGCCACCGAGTTTCAGATCTCCGCCATGTCCTCGGAGGAATATCCGGCTCTGCCCAGTCTGGATCTGAACGTCGGCATGCAGATCGAACAGCCGGTATTAAATTCCATGATTCGCCAGACAAGTTATGCAACTTCTGTCAGTGAGGCGAAACCAGTGCTCACCGGCGAATTGTTTGAAGTGGAGGGAGATACCCTTCATGTGGCAGCCATTGACGGCTACCGGCTGGCAGTCCGGCAGGAACCCATTTCCAGTGCGGAGAATTACCGTTTTGTGGTTCCCAAACGGATGCTGCTGGAAGTGGCAAACATGCTCCACGATGACGCAGAGGAACTCTGCACCATTTCTGCGGACCGGCGGCACGTGGTATTCGAATTCAACGGCTATACGGTATTCTCCCGCCTGCTGGAGGGCGAGTTCCACAACTACCGCAGCAGCATTCCTGCCAGCTATGAAACTGAGATCACCGTGGACACCAGTGCCCTGACCCGTTGTCTGGAACGCTGCTCCCTGCTGATCAGCGGTAAGTACAACGCACCGGTTCGCTGCACGTTTGCCGACGGCAGTCTTGGCGTGTGGTGCAAGACCGGTATTGGTGAGATCAACGACAAAATTCCGGTGGAGATCAGCGGCAAAGATGTCACCATCGGCTTTGATAACCGTTTTCTGCTGGACGCTGTCCGTGCGGCAGACTGCGACAAGGTAAAAATCCAGCTGAGCGGCGGCAACCGCGTGGCAAAACTGGTTCCGCCGCAGGGCGAAAGCTTCATTTTCCTGCTGATGCCGATCCAGCTGCGGGGATAAGCGTGTCACACAGAATGTTTCACGTGAAACAAGGGCAGTGCTGCTGAGGGAAATTCTTTTCTTAATGTGTTGGATTTTACGGAGAAATCTCTTGGAACGTGTAGGGGGCGATGCCCACATCGCCCCGCGGACTTGCCCGAGGGCAGCAATTTTCTAGGGCTGCCGTGTCGAAATCGTCCGGCGGAATTCGCTCGTTCCTCACTGTCCGCCTGGGGCTTGCCAACGCCGGTTGTTGCCCTTGCCTGTATCGGTAATGTTAATATTCAAGTGTTTTCTGGTGCAGGTGGGTAACTTTATTTCATACGGCGTTTGCAAGCTTGTATTGCTAGGCTCCCCTTTAGGGCACCCGAAGGGCGTGCCTTGTGCTGAGCTGTCACCGCAGGTGACTGAGGGGTTCCCCTCTACAGCAGCCAACCGGTTTCACAAGGAGTTACGCTTCTTTTTTTCTTTACTGAAAAGAAAAAAAGAAGCAAAAAAAGAAAAGAGCCCGCGTTTCACCTGTTCTACAAGATTCAAGTATCACCCGAAGATTACACACCAACAAAAATCCCCCGGCGGGGCAAACAGGCGGCTGCCGCCGCCGTAACACTACCCTTTTTACAGTTGAAATTGGGGCGTAAGGTCAGCGGCGACCCGCCGCTTTCTTTACTGAAAAGAAAAAAAGAAGCAAAAAAAGAAAAGAACTCGCGTTTCACCTGTTCTACAAGATTCAAGTATCACCCGAAGATCACACATTATCTTCAGTGGAGAAACAAGCTGACCTGTCACCTGCTATGGGCAGGAAATAGGAGGTATATATGGCTGAAAATCAAGAACATATTTCTGTATCCATTCACACGGAATTCATTAAACTGGATTCCCTGCTGAAATTCGCAGGACTTTGCGATACCGGCGGATTTGCCAAGGAACTGGTGCAGCAGGGAGCCGTGAAAGTCAACGGCGAAGTCTGCACCATGCGTGGCAAGAAAATTCGCCCGGGGGATACGGTATCCGTCGATAAATTTACGGTACAGGTGACGGCAGAAGCATGAAACTGACTGCCCTGTCCGTGGACGGCTTCAAGAATCTCAAGAGGGTTTCCCTGATTCCCGATCCGTCCTATAATCTGATTCTGGGCGAAAATGCACAGGGTAAGACCAACCTGCTGGAGGCGATCTGGACACTCACCGGCTGCCGCAGCTTTCGCGGTACGCGGGAACGGGACTATCTCCCCTTTTCCGGCGGCAATTTGCAGGTCGAAGCGAAATTCCAGGATGCCCGACGGGAACAGTCTGTCCGGCTGTGCATGGTTTCCGGTACCGTACCGGAAAAAAAGATCTGGTGCAACGATGTTCCCCAGAAAAGCAGTGCCCTGTTTTCCGTGTTCCACTGCGTCACATTTACGCCGGAAGATCTCTCTCTCGTAGAGGGCGGTCCGGAACGGCGGCGGACGTTTCTGGACTTGTGCAGTGCCCAGCTGCACGCCCCTATGCTGGGGCTGGTGCGGCGGTATCAGCTGGCGTTGCAGCAGCGAAATGCAGTGCTGAAACAACGGCTGCCGGAGGCACAGGCGGCAGGACTTCTGGAGATCTGGGACAGACAGCTGGAACAGCTGGGCACCGAGATCGCCGTCCAGCGGGGCATCTACGTCCGGCGGCTGGCGGAAGTCTGCGTGCCGCTGTACGCCCAGATCGCACGGGGACGGGAAACTGTTTCCCTTCACTATCAGTCCAGCGTGTTCGGAAAAGACGCACAGGACACCCTGCCGGAAACGCGGACACCGGAACTGGTGCAGCAGTACGGCGAAAAAATGCGGCAGAGCCGCAGCTCCGACCTGCTGCTGGGACATACGGCAAGCGGGGCTCATCGGGACGACCTGCTCCTTGCCATTGACGGCAAGCCCGCAAAGGAATTCGGCTCGCAGGGGCAGAAAAAAAGTCTGGCTCTGGCTCTGAAGCTGGCACAGGCGGAGATCTACAGCAAACGCCGGAAAGAATCGCCGGTGGTGCTGCTGGACGATGTCATGGGCGAACTGGACGAGGCTCGTCAGGCGGTGGTTTCCACCATCGTGCAGGAGATGCAGGTCTTTGTGACTACCTGTCACCCCGAATCCCTGCTTTCCCCAAAGAACGGCAAGCGGTTTTTGTTGAAAGACGGCATGCTGACCGGCGATGTGGAAAATCGTCCCGAAACTGCTTGAAATTCCGTTTTCCACAGACTGTTGAAAACATTGTGGAAAACTTGTTTGAAGCTGTGAAAAAGAGAAATACACGGCGAATTTTTGTGGATTCCACAGAAGTCTGCCGTAAAAAGAAATCATTCGAAATCCAAACTACTCCCGCCTCGGCGGGAAATCGAGGGAATCAAATATGACAGAAGAAATGAAACAAGGTGCACAGAATTATACGGAGGATCAGATTCAGGTGCTGGAAGGTCTGGAGGCGGTTCGAAAGCGTCCGGGCATGTACATTGGATCGACTGGTCCCAAAGGACTGCACCACTTGGTCTACGAGATCGTAGACAACTCCATTGATGAGGCGTTGGCAGGATTCTGTACCGAAATTACTGTAGATATTCTGCCGGAAAATGTCATTCGCGTATCCGATAACGGACGCGGTATTCCGGTAGGCATTCACCCGAAAGAGGGCATCTCTGCGGCAACTGTCGTGTATACCATTCTCCATGCCGGCGGTAAGTTCGGCGGCGGCGGATATAAAGTTTCCGGCGGTCTGCACGGTGTCGGTGCGTCTGTCGTAAACGCCCTGTCGGAATGGCTGAAGCTGACCGTCAAGGACGGCAAACACGTGTATTTTCAGGAGTTCCACCGCGGCAGCTATGACGAGCTGCTCCATGTGATCGGGGACACCACCGAAACCGGTACCACCGTCGAGTTTAAGGCAGATGCAGAAATTTTCGAGGAAACTACTGAGTACGACTACGAAATTCTGCTGAAGCGGCTGCGGGAACAGGCGTTCCTGAATGCCGGTATCCGCATTGTCTTTTCCGACAAGCGGAACGAAGCAGAACCCCGCACGGAAGTGCTCCACTATGAGGGCGGTATCCGCCAGTTTGTGGAATATCTCCACCAGAAGCGTGGTCTGGAAGCCCTGTCGGAAGACGTGATCTACGTTTCCGGCATGGACGGCGACGCTTTCGCAGAAGTGGCTCTCCAGTACAACGACAGCTACAACGAGATGATCCTCTCGTTTGCCAATAACATTCACACCGCCGACGGCGGTACTCACGAGGTGGGCTTCAAGAATGCCCTGACCAAAGTCATCAACGAATACGGCAAAAAGTTCGGTCTGCTCAAGGACGGACAGAAGCTTCTGGGCGATGACGTGCGGGAAGGTCTGACGGCGATCGTTTCCGTCAAGCTGACCGAGTGCGAATTCGAGGGACAGACCAAGGGCCGTCTGGGCAATCCGGCAGTCAAGCCCTTCGTGGAGAAAATGGTCTTTGATAAGCTGATGAGCTACTTCGAGGAAAATCCCACCGTGGCACGGGCAATTTTCGACAAGAGCGTGTCCGCACAGGTGGCACGGGAAGCGGCTCGGAAGGCAAAGGAAACGGCACGCCGCAAGTCCGCCATGGAGAGTGCCTCTCTTCCCGGCAAGCTGGCAGACTGTCAGGAAAAGTCCACCGAGGGCACGGAACTGTATATCGTCGAGGGTGACTCTGCGGGCGGTTCCGCCAAGGAGGGACGTGACCGCCGCTATCAGGCGATCCTGCCGCTCTGGGGCAAGATGCTGAACGTCGAAAAGGCACGCCTCGACCGTGTTTACGGCAACGACAAGCTCACCCCGATGATCACCGCATTTGGCGCGGGCTTCGGTGATGATTTTGACCTCGCAAAGCTGCGTTACGGCAAGATCATTCTGATGGCGGATGCCGACGTCGATGGCAGCCATATTCGCACGCTGCTGCTGACGTTCTTCGTTCTGCTTTATGCTTCATCATCACAGGATGAACAGAAGTTCCAGTACATATATCAGGCGTTTACGTCCCACGGCAAATACCTGAATGAGTATGTGGATTCTCCGAACCCCGTTCCGGAGGACGGCGAGGGCACCGTCAGCGAGAAGCCGGACAGCAACGGCGGTCAGGGCAATCTTCCGCAGACCTTTGATCAGTTATACCAGTACATTTCGCAGTATGTTTCC
>ENA-ORKV01002284-ORKV01002284.1-human-gut-metagenome-genome-assembly--contig:-NODE-2284-length-11723-cov-2.430534_pt1 | contig 11723 bp, 9 predicted proteins | sample MGYA00243058_ERZ508805 | MGnify/ENA primary metagenome ERZ508805 (study PRJEB26277, sample SAMN04329770) | human gut metagenome | biome: human-associated habitat | host: Homo sapiens | place: USA... | reverse complement strand
AAGGAGCTTCCTGCATTTATCATAAAAAGACTTCCTCTTAGATTTACTTATGATAACAATTATTTCAATGACAGGTATCAGGGTATTCCGGTTGAAGGTTATACAAAAATGATTGAGAATATGCTTAAGGGCATTGAAGTTAAACTTTCAGTCGATTATTTTGATATAAAAAATCAGATTGATGCCGATAAAATAATATATACAGGTATGATAGACCGGTTTTTTGATTATAAACTCGGTGTTCTTGAGTACCGTTCAGTCAGATTTGAGACTGAAAAGCTTGATATGGAGAATTATCAGGGAAATGCAGTTGTCAATTATACTTCTGCGGATGTACCTTATACGAGGATAATCGAGCATAAGCATTTTAATTTTGGAAAACAGCCCGTAACTATTATAAGCAGGGAGTATTCTTCTGAGTGGAAAAAGGGTGATGAACCGTATTATCCGGTCAACAATGAAAAAAATGACAGTCTTTACCGGCAGTATGAGGAGCTTGCAAAAAATGAGAAAAATGTTTTATTTGGCGGAAGACTCGGTCAGTACAAATATTATGATATGGATAAGGTTATTGCGGCAGCACTTGAAATGTGTGATAATGAGTTATAGGAAAAGTGTATGAACATATGAGAGATGTTTTGTATCACATTGAGTGTGTGGTTTATGACATTGATTGATAAATTAAGCAGAAAACAGACGGAAAAATAATAGATTAACGAAATGAGGTGCTTTATGAAGATTTTAGTAACCGGTGGAGCAGGTTTTATTGCAAGCCATACAAATGTGGAACTTTTAAATGCAGGTTATGATGTAGTAGTTGTGGATAATCTTGTAAATTCCAGCAGGGAGTCTGTTGCAAGGGTTGAAGAACTTACAGGAAAAAAGATTTCTTTTTATGAGGAAGATCTTTTAAACGAAAAAGCCATTGATGCTATATTTGAAAAGGAAAACATAGATTCTGTAATTCATTTTGCTGCACTTAAAGCAGTCGGTGAATCATGCCAGATACCTCTTAGATATTTTGATAACAATCTTACAGGTACATTAAATCTTTTAAAGGTTATGGAAAAGCATGGTGTTAAGTCGATAGTTTTCAGCTCATCGGCTACTGTTTACGGAAAGCCTGAATCTGTGCCTATTAGAGAAGATTTTCCACTGTCGGTATCAAATCCTTATGGACGAACAAAGCTTATAATAGAAGATATGCTCAGAGATATATACAAATCTGATAATGAGTGGGATATAGCACTGCTTAGATATTTTAATCCTATCGGAGCACATGAGAGTGGAATGATAGGTGAAAATCCGCATGGCATACCAAATAATCTTCTGCCATATGTAGCAAAAGTGGCTGCAGGACAGCTTGAATGTGTAAATGTTTTTGGCGATGATTATGATACACCGGATGGAACCGGAGTGCGTGATTATATTCATGTTGTTGACCTTGCAACAGGTCATATAAAGGCTCTTGAGAAACTTGTCACACATCCGGGACTTGTGACTTACAATCTTGGAACAGGCGTTGGCTACAGTGTTCTTGATATAATTAAGAATTTTGAAAAAGCTTGTGGAAAAGAGATACCATACAAGATTACCCCACGCAGACCGGGAGATATTGATATGTGTTATGCCGACCCGGCAAAAGCTAAGGAGGAACTTGGCTGGGAGGCAACGAGAAGCATAGATAAGATGTGTGAAGATGCATGGAGATGGCAGACTAAAAATCCTAATGGTTATGAGGGATAAGATGATGTGTGGACAAAGTCAGGTAGGTATGTATGTTTAAATACAAAGTTTTGGCTAGAAGTTTGTCCCCGGTTTAATAAAATATATTGCAGGAAAATGTCTGATACTTTGTGACAGCTTTGAAACGGAGAATCAGAGTAGGATTGTTATTTTGATTTTGCAGATTGCAGGAGGACTAAAAGTTGGAAAAACAAAATGCAGAAATGATGGAATATCTTAAATCCTTAGAAAATATTGTTCAGTTTCAGAGTTATGTTTTGGAACATATACACGATGATTTTTCAGTTTTGTTTAAGGTGCTTTCAAAGTGCTTTGGAATGGATGCAATGTTGACATATTCGTGTACAGAGTCAGGTATTGTTGACAGTGTGGTTTACAGAAAAGATTCGGATGATGTGACAAAATATCAGACATATCTCAATGCAGGAATGGGGAGACTGTTTAATACCAGACATTATATATATACATCTGTTGCTGAAATGTCAGATGATATGAGAGAAGAATTATTGAGTTGTTATGAGTTTATTGAAAACAAAAGGATAGTAGTTTGTTCAGGAATAGTAGAGGGTGTTTTATATAGCATTGTTCTTGTGCTTGGTGAGCAGGATGAGGAAGTGGGAATTGATTTTAATGATTGTTCTGATATGTTTTTAAACGCTGTGCATCTTATGATGGAAAATAAGATAATGAGTGAGAAAATGCGCTATGACAGTGAACATGATCTTCTCACGGGACTTTATAACAGACGAAGTTATTTCACGAAAAGCAGGGAAGAATATACTATGCTTGCATCAGTCGGTATATTTTTCATGGATGTAAATCATCTGAAAGAGACGAACGACAGATATGGACATGATGCCGGGGATGCACTTCTTAAAAAGGCTGCCGAGAGTATTAAGGCTATGTTGTCTGAAAATATACACGGTTTCAGAATGGGTGGCGATGAGTTTATAATGGTTGCATTAAATTGTGCTGAAAGTGATGTCACCAAGATAAAGGAAAGATGGGAAAAAGAGCTAGAAATAGTCAATGAAAAGTATGGTATGAGTCCGTGCAGTGTGGCTGTTGGAACAGCATTTGCAAAAGGCTCATTCAGAATAGAGGAATTGTGCAAGATAGCAGATGACAGAATGTATGAGGATAAAAAAAGAAAGCATAATTGCAGATAAATGGAGGAATTATAATTATGAAATTATACGATGAGTTAGTGGCTCGTGGTCTTATAGCACAGGTCACAGACGAGAAAGAGATAAAGGAACTTATAAACAATGGTAAGGCAACTTTTTATATCGGTTTTGATCCAACGGCTGACAGTCTTCATGTGGGTCATTTTATGGCTCTCTGTCTTATGAAGAGACTCCAGATGGCAGGAAATAAGCCAATCGCACTTATCGGTGGTGGTACGGCAATGATTGGTGATCCATCAGGAAGAACAGATATGAGACAGATGATGACTGTTGAAACAATAAATCATAATGTTGAATGTTTCAAGAAACAGATGAGTCGTTTTATTGAGTTTGGCGAGGGTAAGGCAATGCTTGTAAACAATGCTGATTGGCTTACAGACTTAAATTATATGGACGTTTTAAGAGATATAGGACCACATTTTACAGTCAATCGTATGCTTGCCGCTGAATGTTACAAGCAGAGAATGGAGAAGGGACTTTCATTCCTTGAATTTAACTACATGATAATGCAAAGTTTTGATTTCTACACATTATATCAGAAATACGGCTGTAACATGGAGTTTGGAGGGGATGACCAGTGGAGTAATATGCTCGGTGGTACTGAGCTTATCAGAAGAAAGCTTGGTAAGGACGCATATGCAATGACTATAAATCTTTTACTTAATTCTGAAGGAAAGAAGATGGGTAAGACACAGTCTGGAGCAGTTTGGCTTGACCCGGACAAGACTTCTCCGTTTGACTTTTTCCAGTATTGGAGAAATGTTAGTGATGCTGATGTACTTAAATGTCTCCGTATGCTCACATTCCTTCCATTAGAGCAGATTGATGAGATGGACAAGTGGGAAGGCAGCAAGTTAAATGAAGCTAAGGAAATACTTGCATTTGAGCTTACAAAACTCGTTCACGGTGAAGAAGAGGCAAACAAGGCAAAAGAGGGTGCAAGAGCATTATTAGCAGGTGGTGGAAATACATCACAGATGCCTGTTACGGAACTTTCCGGTGAAGACTTTGATGAGGATGGAAATATAGGAATACTTACACTTCTCGTAAAGGCAGGACTTGCTTCGTCAAATGGTGAGGCAAGAAGAAATGTGCAGCAGGGCGGAGTTTCTGTCGATGGTGAGAAAGTTACAGAGCCTAAATCTATTATAAATAAAGATAATATCACGGAAGATGGTATTGTACTCAAACGAGGAAAGAAAAAATTTATGAAAATTGTTGTTAAATAATTGAAAAATGAATAACTTTGCTAAACTCGTAACATACTATGTTTAAGAGATGGGATGATTGCACTGATTGACCTGTTTCTAATGCGTGGCTGTTGCTGTAATCTTACGGCAGCGGTAATGCTTCACTTAAGTACAAAAATATAGTTGTGTTAGGAGGAAATTATGCGAAGAAGAATTGTGATGTTAATAACTACATTGGCATTATCTACTATGATGCTTGCCGGTTGTGGAAACGGTAAGAACAATAATTCGGTTACATCATCTGCTACACAGGAACCTGAGGCTGAAAAGACAGCTGGACCTGTTGTAAATGAGGATGACAGTGATTATGATGAGAGTGATATGACCGGTGATGATGACGGTGTTGTGGGTGATGTTGTTGATGATGCAGCAGATGTAGTTGACGATGTTGCGGATGATACGGCGGATGTTGTCGATGATGCTACAGGAAATCAGGGAACTGATGGAACAGCAAATAATGCGGGACAGGCAGGGACAACTGACAATGCAAATGGAAATACTGCAACAGCAAAACCTAAAACGACAAAGAAGCCAAACAAAAAGAAAGCAAATAATAAGAAAAATACAAACAAGAATACAGACAAAAACAATAATAAAAAGAACAACAAAAGATAATGGTAACATGAAATAAGCCGGGGTGCACTTATTGTTTTTACAATCGGTGGCATAAAAACAGACGGTTTCTGGTATAAAATTTATAATAAAAACGGGTAAAATATTAAGTTTTACCCGTTTTTTTCAAATAAATAATTTTAGTAGTTAACAGATTTATGAGCAATTAGTGAAACAAATTGCGAATATCCCTGAATATAAATGGTTTTACTAATTATTGCAAGCAGACGCTTTGCTGATTATAATTGAATCGAAAAAAGTTTCCGATCTTTATCGTTGAATACTACATCTTTTTCATATTTAAAACCAAGTTTTTCGGCTGTTTTGATAGAGCGGCTATTGTCATGGTCGATGACGACAACTATACGGTTCATGTCCAGGTTTTCTTTTGCATATCTTAAAGCTGCCTCACAGCATTCTAATGCATAGCCATAGCCCCAGTGCTCACTGTCAAGCAGATAAGAGAGCATTATTTCGTCTTTGCCGTCTATGGTTTCATTTTCAAAGCCACATCTTCCTATTAGTTTTTTACTTGTCTTGCCAAATACTCCCCAAAGACCATAGCCGTAAAAAGAATAGACTTTCTGTATATAGGCTTTTTGTTTTTCTATTTCAGCGTCAAGATAATCGTCTATATTGTCTATGTACTTTCTTACCTGAGGGTCAGAGTATATAGTATATATCTGGGGTATATCTGATACGGCAAGTTCTCTTATGATAAGTCGTTTTGTCGATGCTATAGTTATCGGTTTTCCATGTGAGCGTAACAATGTGTTTTCGATAAATGTCTTGTCAATGCTGTCAAAAGACTCGATGAGCACATCTGCTTTGTAGAGATTCTGTGGCTTTACGGCATCTGGAGAAGAAAAACCTATGCAGGTGACATTACATTCTTTCGCTGCCTTTACACCATTTTCTGAATCCTCTATTATAACGGTATCCTCAAGTGATGCACCGAGTTTTTCAAGTGCAAGGAGAAATGTGTCAGGTGCAGGTTTTGGATGTTTGACTTGTGATGCTGACACGAGTTTTTCAAAGTATTTTTTTATACCGAGTTTTTTTACTACAGTTTCAATCTCTTTAGGTGAAGATGATGAAGCTATTGCAAGTTGTATGCCGTCTCTGTAAAGCCTATAGATAAGCACTATGACACCGCGAACAGCGATATAGCCATCTTTTTCATGCATATCATTTATGGTCTTGTTAAATTTTTCAAGAAGTTCATCTGTTGATATATCGAGAGAAAAATCTTTAATAGCTGTCTCTGCCATTTTTTTAGTTGAACTTCCTATAAATGAATAGCAATATTCTATATCAACATCAGCACCAAGCTCCTTAAATGTCCTGACTGCTGCTTTTGCGTGTTGTGGTTCACTGTCTATGATAACGCCATCCATGTCAAATATAATAGTTTTTAACATAATCATCCGCCCCCTTTTTACGCTGTCTGTTTTTAGTTGTTGCAATAAACAGTATTGGTTTAATTTACATCTGTTTTTTTATTCTCTTTTTTGTTATAATATCATATGTGTATGTTAGGGTCAAAAGATATTTTATTTTAGATAAATATAAGCGTAACAGTTCAGCCTTGCATTTCTTACATTCATAAACCTGCCAGCGAGCTGTCAGTCGCTGCTATGCAGCTTTTGTTTATTTCATTTCAGAAATGAAAGGCTATTCTACCATAAAAAGATACTTAACAATACAATGAACAAGCTCATTGTATTGCCAATTATCTTTTTATGGCTGAACTGTTAAATATAAGCAAAAAGTTATAGAAAAATGGAGGAAAAGTATTATGGCAGTAATTAAACCGTTTGTTGCAATAAGACCGGATACAGATGTCGCAGACAGGGTTGCAGCATTACCTTATGATGTTTATAACAGGGCGGAGGCAGCAGAAGAGGTGAGGAGAGAACCTTTATCTTTTTTGAAGATAGAGAGGGCAGAAACTCGGGTTGGTGACAGTGTTGATACATATGCACCGCAGGTTTATGACAAGGCAAAAGAAATTTTTGAGAGTATGGTGGCAGACGGCATATATGTAACGGATGAGGACGAGTGTTATTATATTTACAGACTTACGATGGATGGAAGAGAGCAGACGGGGATTGTTGCATGTGCAAGTGTTGACGATTATGTAAATAATGTTATTAAAAAGCATGAAAATACAAGAGAGGAAAAGGAACAGGATCGTATCAGACATGTAGATACATTAAGTGCACAGACAGGACCTATCTTTCTTGCATACAGATCTAAAAAAGCAATAAATGATGTAGTGTCAAAAGTCATGACTGAGGAAAGTCCGCTTTATGATTTTACGGCGGTTGACGGCATAGGTCATACAGTATGGAAGATTGCTGAAAGTAAAGAGGTTGAGATTATCAAAAATGCGTTTGCAGGTATTGGAGAGATATACATAGCAGATGGACATCATAGGGCAGCTTCTGCGGTAAAAGTCGGATTAAAGAGAAGAAAAGAAAATCCTGGTTATGACGGAACGGAGGAATTTAATTATTTCTTATCAGTGCTTTTCCCGGATGACCAGCTTATGATAATGGATTATAACCGCACGGTAAAGGATCTGAATGGACTTTCAGAGGATGAATTTATCGAAAAAATCAAAGATAATTTTGAGGTCACAACTTTAAGTGAAGCAAAACATCCTGACAAAAAAGGTAAGGTTTCAATGTATTTATCAGGAAAATGGTATATGCTTTCTGCAAAGAAAGAGCTTCTTGAGATAAATGACCCTGTATTGTCGCTCGATGTTTCACTGTTACAGAATTATCTTCTTGAACCGGTTCTTGGAATAAAAGATCCGAGAACAGATGAGAGAATAGATTTTATCGGTGGTATAAGAGGTCTTAAGGAACTTGAAAAGCGTGCTGATTCAGATATGAAAGTATCATTTGCAATGTATCCTACATCTATATCAGAATTGTTTGATGTGGCAGATGCAGGTCTTTTAATGCCACCTAAGAGTACATGGTTTGAGCCAAAGCTCAGGAGCGGTCTTTTTATTCACAGGATTTAATATTACAGGCAAGTCCCAAAGCTTTTGTTGCGTATGGTAATAAGTGGTGGAAAATCATTTATTGAGAAGATATAGAGAGTGCATAACGGTAAACAGGAGGGATTTATGTTATATACAAGAGGGCTTTTAAGCTCAGCAGCGGGTGTCGTGGAGCAGTCGGCAAGTGGAAAGGCGATAGGTGTCGATGAACTTCAGAAAGTCATGAATTCATCTGCATCTGATGAGCAGAAAACAAGCTTTTTTATACAATATCTGCTTAGCCAGAGAGAGTGGCTGCTTGATTTTGCAAAGACGCTTCTGATAGCGGTAATTGTTTTTGTTATTGGAAGAAAACTTGTCAAACTGGCTCTCAAGGTTACAAAAAAGACTATGGAGCGTAAGGCGGTAGAGATAAGTGTTCAAAAGTTTGTTATGTCACTTGCCACATTTGCCTATAATATTCTACTCCTGATGGTTATAGCAGGAATAATCGGCATAGGTACAAGTTCTATTGTTGCGGTTCTTGGCTCGGCAGGACTGGCGGTTGGTCTTGCGTTACAGGGAAGTCTTTCAAATCTTGCAGGTGGTGTGCTTATACTTCTTTTGAAGCCCTTTAGAGTGGGAGATTATATAATCACTGCCGGTGCTGAGGGAACGGTTATGAGTATAGATATATTTTATACAAGGATAGCCACCACGGATAACAAGGTTGTCGTTATACCGAACGGTACCATTTCAAACTCAAATGTCACAAATACAACTAAGCAGGACGAAAGAATGCTTGTGTTAGAGTTTACGGTTTCTTTAGATGCAAATATCGAGGAGGTTAAAACTGAGATAATGAAGCTTATCGAGGGCAACGAAAGGATACTTCATGAAATGAACAGATGTGTTGTTGTTGATAAACTTACACCGGTCAACATAAAGATGCAGGCAAAGGCATGGACAAAGAGCGAAGATTACTGGGATGTAAAGTATCTTTTACTTGAGCAGATAAGTATTGTGTTGCAAGGATTCAGGGGATAGGGTATAATTAAATGTGTTTTGAGAATGCAGATAAGCAAAGTGAATGTATTCATGGGAAAGCAGCGAAAGCGGATTGCAAATGTCTGCATTGTCATTAAAAAATGAAAGAAAGCTGGTGAGATTAAGTGGTTAAGTATTACAGGACAGATGATAAAAAGATATATGAGGTTTCTGAACTTACTCAGGGAATCTGGATTGATATGGTAAACCCGACGGTTTCTGAAGGTGAGGAAGTAGCAGAAAAGTTAAATATAGATATTCAAGATCTGTTGGCAGCACTTGATGAAGAGGAAAGTTCGCGTGTGGAGCTTGAGGATGGATACACACTTATTCTCATTGATATACCTACGACTGAGATAAGACACGATAAAGAAGCATATACTACTATACCGCTTGGCATTATACTTACATCAGATACGATTATTACTGTCTGTACTGAGGAGACTTCTATATTACAAGCATTTGTAAATGGAAGGGTAAAGGAGTTTAGTACAAAGAAAAAACTCAGATTTGTTTATCAGATATTGTTTAGAGTGGCATCATCCTATCAGACCAGCCTTAGGGTTATAGATAAGAAGCGTACTGAAATAGAGGAGAGAATCGATGATGATACGGAAGATATAGACCTTATAGATCTCCATGCCTTAGAGTCAACGCTTGTTTACTTTGCAACATCGCTTCGTGCAAATGCCGTTGTAATGGACAGACTGACAAGATATAAAAGACTTGAGCAGTATCCTGATGATAAGGACTTGCTTGATGATGTAATTGTCGAGAACCAGCAGGCTATTGAGATGACAAGCATATACAGAGATATAGTAAACGGAACAAGAGAACTTATGTCATCAGTTATTGACAACAGACTGAATAATGTAATGAAGACGCTTACGATAGTTACGCTCGTCATGGGTATTCCAACTCTTATTTCAGGAATATACGGAATGAACGTAAATTCAAAATGGGTTCCGTTTTCAAATACACCGTTTGGTTTTGGGATTATCTGTGGAGTGATACTTATTGTGTGTGCAGTTATGCTTATAGTATTAAAAAAGAAAAAGTTTTTGTAGGCTGTAGCCTGCAAAAACTTTTTCTTTTTTAGTTATAGCAAAATGTTCGTAACATAGTAGAAAGGAGCAAAACGCTGGTTTTGCTCCTTTCTACAGTATAGTGAAATGCTCGTAAAATAGTATGATACCAACAAGAATTGCTTTGCAATTCTTGGGGAGCAAAACGCTGGTTTTGCTCTTTTCTACCCAGCAAGATATTCGTCATATAATTTTATAACATCACGCATAGCCTGTGGTCCCGGTGCACCGATTGTGTTTCGTTTATCGACACAGGTTTCCATGCTTATTGCATCGTATATATCTTCTTCAAATACAGGGCTTATCGCTTTGTATTCGTCAAGAGTCATTTCTCCAAGTGATATATTTTTGTCTATGCAGTAAAGTACAAGCTGACCAATAATTCCGTGTGCATCCCTGAATGGAACACCGTGTTTAACAAGATAATCTGCGGCATCAGTAGCATTTGTAAATCCGCCTTCTGCACTTGCACGCATACGGTCTTTATTGAATGTCATTGTGTCGAGCATACCGTTGAAAAGAAGAATACATCCCTTTGTAGTGTCGATGGCATCAAATACAAATTCTTTGTCCTCCTGCATATCTTTGTTGTATGCAAGTGAAAGACCTTTCATTGTAGTGAGAAGTGAAGTAAGTGAGCCATAAACCCTGCCTGTCTTTCCACGCACAAGCTCGGCAATGTCAGGGTTTTTCTTCTGCGGCATAATACTGCTGCCGGTTGAGTATGAATCATCTATCTCAATATATCTGTACTCGTTTGTGTTCCAGATGATTATCTCCTCACAAAAACGGCTTAAATGCATCATTATAATAGACATCGCACATGAAAACTCGATGAGATAATCTCTGTCAGAAACGGAGTCCATACTGTTTAATGTAGGACCGTAAAAACCAAGGAGCTCTGCTGTTCTCTCTCTGTTTAATGGATATGTAGTGCCGGCAAGTGCACCTGAGCCAAGTGGGCAGTAGTTCATGCGTTCATATATATCTTTAAGGCGTGAGCGGTCTCTTTTAAACATCTCAAAATATGCACCCATGTGATGTGCGAGAGTTATAGGCTGTGCTTTCTGGAGATGAGTAAATCCCGGCATTATAGTGTCAAGATTTTCTTTCATTATCTTTAAGAGACTATTAAGAAGATTTTTGAGAAGCTTATCCATCTCAAGGACTTCTTTCCTTGTATAGAGTTTCATATCAAGTGCAACCTGGTCGTTACGGCTTCTTCCGGTGTGAAGTTTCTTTCCGGCATCACCGACACGCTCGATAAGATGAGCTTCTACAAAACTGTGTATATCCTCATGCTCCTCATTGATTATGAGTTTTCCGGATTTTATATCTTCAAGAATTGATTTAAGACCTCCGATTATAGTGTCTTTGTCTTCATCAGAGATTATCTTCTGCTCAGCGAGCATAGTTACATGAGCGATACTTCCAGTTATGTCTTCCTCATAAAATTTTTGGTCAAATGAGAGTGATGCATTGAAATTGTGCACGAGTTGGTTGGTTTCCTTTGTGAATCGTCCTCCCCAAAGTTTCATATTGGTTGTTCCTCCGTTTCAGTTATAATGTCAGGTAATTGTTAAAATACCGAAATGGAATATCCATTTCGGTATTCTTGTAATTATAATATTTGCCTAAGTCTAAAATATATATTAAAATTAGATAATAGATCATATCAAATATATATTAGTCCTCAGCCTCAGGTTCTCCGTCAGAGAACTCGATATAGTCATCGTCAAAATCATCTGAGTAATCATCAGGATCAAAATCCTCAAGATAATCAGGTGTGAGATACTTATAA
>ENA-ORKV01002279-ORKV01002279.1-human-gut-metagenome-genome-assembly--contig:-NODE-2279-length-11763-cov-3.821239_pt1 | contig 11763 bp, 8 predicted proteins | sample MGYA00243058_ERZ508805 | MGnify/ENA primary metagenome ERZ508805 (study PRJEB26277, sample SAMN04329770) | human gut metagenome | biome: human-associated habitat | host: Homo sapiens | place: USA... | reverse complement strand
GTATGCCTAACGGAAAGAAGACAAAAAGTGGTTACTCTACAGCCGCAGATATTTTAGATAAGCTTGCACCAGATTATCCAATTGTTAAGAAGATACTTGAATATAGACAGTTAGCAAAGCTTAATTCAACATATGCTGTCGGACTTACAGCATATATTAAAGAAGATGGACGGATTCACGGAACATTTAACCAGACAATTACTGCGACGGGAAGAATAAGCAGTACAGATCCTAATCTTCAGAATATACCAATACGAATGGAGATGGGAAAGAAGATACGAAAGGTATTCATTCCAAAAGACGGCTATGTGTTTATTGATGCTGATTATTCACAGATTGAGTTAAGAATACTTGCCCATATGTCAGGTGATGAGAAGCTAATAGCTGCATATAATTCATCAGAAGATATTCACAGGGCAACAGCGGCAGAAGTATTTAATACTCCTATAGATGAGGTTACACCATTACAGAGAAGCAATGCCAAGGCAGTTAATTTTGGAATAATATACGGAATGAGTTCGTTTGGTCTTAGTCAGGATTTAAGTATTACACCAAAAGAAGCTAAGGCTTATATTGACAAATATTTTGCGACATATCCATCAATTAAAGAATTTATTGACGGACTTGTAAGCTCTGCCAAAGAAAAAGGATATTCTCTTACAATGTTTAACAGAAGAAGAGAGATACCTGAACTTTCATCTGGTAACTTTATGCAGCGTTCATTTGGGGAACGAGTTGCTATGAATGCACCAATACAGGGAACAGCGGCTGATATTATTAAGCTTGCTATGATTAGGGTCAGCAGGGCTTTAAAGGAAAAAGGTCTTAAATCACACCTTATATTACAGGTTCACGATGAACTTTTAGTTGAAACAGCTATAGATGAAATTGATGAAGTACGACAGATATTAACAGAGGGTATGAAAGAGGCAGTAAGTCTTAAAGTGCCACTTGAAATAGATATAAAGCAGGGTAAAAACTGGCTTGAGGCACATTAATGCTATAGGCATAGAAAAGTATATTATAACTATAAATGAGGACTACTTATGAAGACAATTGGAATAACAGGTGGAGTTGGTGCTGGTAAATCAGCAGTTCTTGAATATTTAGCTGATAATTACAACTGTGATATTATTATGACGGATGATGTAGCCAAAGGATTGTATACAAAAGGTTCTAAGACATATGAAATGATGATAGCATTGATTGGCGAAGATATTGTCGATGAAACAGGAGAGATTGATAAAAAGAAGCTGGCAGATATAATATTTTCTAATGCCAATAAACGTATGGCAGTAAATAGTATAGTACACCCGGCAGTAAAGCAGGAGGTTATCACACGCATAACGAATAATAAAATAGCTGGAAGATTAGATTATACATTTGTTGAGTCAGCACTGCTGCTTACAGAACATTATGATGTATTCTGCGATGAGGTATGGTATATAGACACATCAGAGGATATAAGAAGACGGCGCTTAAAAGAAAGCCGTGGCTATAGTGATGAGAAGATTGATAATATATTAAAGAGCCAGCAGGCATTAGAGAATATTAAAGATAAATGCAGCTATTGTATTGATAATAATAAGGATTTAGAATATACTTTCAGACAGATACAAAACATTTTATTGAGCTAAAGTGGCTCTTGTGTTAAAATGTGGGCAGAAATGAGGATATGATATGGATAAAGAAAGGAATTCCAACAATAGTTATGTGTTTGGTCTTGATATAGGAACAAGGAGCGTTGTTGGCGTTGTAGGTTATCTTGAATATGGCAGATTTAAAATAGCAGCAATGGCACAGCAGCTCCATACAACGCGTGCTATGCTTGATGGGCAGATACACGATATATATAAAGTAGGTGATACAATACGTCAGGTTAAGCTTGCACTTGAAAGGCAGCTTAATATGGAACTTAAAGATGTATGTATAGCTGCTGCGGGCAGGGTTTTAAGAACAGTTAATGCGACTGCCGAGTATGAATTTGAAGAAGAGACAAGAGTTACAGCGGAGGATATATATTCGCTTAATCTTCTTGCGGTAGAGAATGCACATCATTCAATCAATGATGCCACACAGAAAGACAGATTTTACTGTGTAGGCAATACACCTATAAGATATCAGCTTAATGGTTATGATATAGGTAACCTTGAGGGGCATAAGGCTAGAAAAATATTTGTTGAGCTTATTGCTACATTTCTTCCGGAAGAAGTTGTAGACGGACTATACGAGGCAGTAGAGTATGCTGGACTTAATGTTGCTTCACTTACATTAGAGCCAATAGCTTCAATGAATATTGCGATTCCAGAACAGTACAGACTTCTTAACATATGTCTTGTCGATGTCGGAGCGGGTACATCGGATATATGTATTACTAAAGATGGAAGCATTGTGGCTTATGGTATGATTCCATTAGCAGGTGATGAGATAACAGAAAAGATTGCAAAGAATTATCTTGTTGACTTCAACACAGCGGAGACTATTAAGATATCCGCAAGCAATCCGGACAATAAAGAGGTTGTGTTCAATGATATTATGGGACTTGAACAGAGGGTTGCTTCAAGCGAGATACAGGCAATAGCAGAAGAATCAATTGATAATATGGCAAAGTCGACATCAGATAAGATTATCGAGCTTAATGGCGGTAAGCCGGTAAATGCTGTATTCGTTGTAGGTGGTGGCGGTAAAATGCCAAGTTACACCAAGGTACTTGCTAAGAATCTTGGCATAGCACCTGAAAGAGTTGCAATAAGAGGAAAGGAAGTCCTTACAACAGTGGATTTTAATGTTGAAGGCTTTGAGAAAGATTCTTTATATGTAACACCAGTAGGTATATGTACGAATTATTATACACAGAAGAATAAGTTTATATTTGTTAATGTCAATAATGAGCGTATTAAGTTATATGATAATAATAAGCTCACAGTATTTGATGCGATTATGCAGATAGGTTATCCTAATGAGAAGCTTTTCCCAAGACGGGGTGCTCAGATTGAATTTATGGTTAATGGCAAAGTAAGGCTTGTAAGAGGTCTTGCCGGGGAAGGTGCAGTCATTACACTTAATAATAAGCCTGCCAGCCTTAATACAGCAATTGAGCAGAATGATGTCATATTTGTTGAGGAGTCAACGATTGGTGAGCCGGCTTCAATTACTTTAGGACAGATAGAAGAATTTGGTTCAGATATAACATTTGTTGTCAATGGAAAGAATATCGTCTGCCCAAGATTTGCATATGTTAATGGTGAATTAAAGTCAGAATTCTATGATATCAGAAATGAAGACTCAATAAGAATAGAGAACTTCTATACAGTAGAACAGTTATTTACATTCCTTGACCTGGACTATAAAGATTATGATGTATTAGTTAATAATATGCCAGCTAATAAACATACTAAGGTTTATGAGAATTTTATGGTTTCATTCAGCAATGTGCCTAAGCAGACAAGCTATGCTGATTTAGAAGATGATACAGAAAATGAAGATGCTGACGGAGGTTATTATTCAGATAACAATACTGAGCAGAATAATGAAGTTGGAAATGGACCTGCAGGCCAGAATGATAGTGATGATAATAATTCGTCTGATATGTCTGATGCGACTAAAGGTAATAATAATGCTGGTGATACACAAGAATCAGCCGATGGAGCTTCATTTAATACAGCACCAGATATTCAAAGGCCAATCAGGGATGTGTCAATAATCGTTAATGGGACACCTGTTGTATTAAAGGGAAAGAGTGATTATGTGCTTGTTGATTTATTCCAGTTTTATGACTTTGACCTTTCCAAACCCAAGGGAAATATTGTAATATTACATAATGGTGTCAGAAGTGAATATACAGCACCGCTAAATGATGGTGATGATATAAAGATATTCTGGGAATAACAAGCTTTAAGTAATGTGAAGAATTTATAATTCATAATAATAGAAATGAGGATTGACTTATGAGAATGATGCCGATTGCAAGCGGCAGTAGTGGCAACTGTATATATATTGGTTCAGATGATACACATATATTAATAGATGCTGGAATAAGCCGTAAGAAGATAGAAGAAGGGCTTAACAGCATAGATGTATCATTAAAGGATATAGATGCAGTATTTGTTACACACGAACATATTGACCATATAAAAGGACTTGGCGTAATGTCAAGAAAAGATGGAATACCAATATATTCAACAGACGGAACAATTAATGGAATTAAGGCAGCTACGAGCCTTGGGAATATAGACTCGGATTATTACCATATAATTGAAGCTGATACAGATATTCATCTTAAAGATATGACAATACATAGTTTCAGTGTATCGCACGATGCCAATGAACCAGTTGCCTACAGTGTATATTGTGATAATAACAAAGCTTCGGTCATAACAGATCTTGGATATTATGATGACTATATTATTGATAATCTTGAAAATTCGGATATGATGCTTGTTGAAGCCAACCACGATATTAATATGCTTCAGATAGGAAGTTATCCTTATTATCTTAAACAGCGCATACTTGGCAATAAAGGACATTTGTCGAATGATTCATCAGCAAGGCTTCTTAATGATAACATTAAAGGGATATACCTTGGACATTTAAGCAAAGAGAATAATTATGATAAGCTTGCATATGAAACAGTTAAGTTAGAGATAGACTTAAGTGATAATGAATACAAGTCTAAAGATTTTCATATAGAGGTAGCAAAGAGAAGTGAGCCATCAACACTTCTTGAAATATAGCACTACAGTGGTATAAATATGCGAGAGCATATTTACATAAATACATATGCACAAATGCAAAGAATGGAGGACTATTATGAAAAAATGTGTAATTACAGTTGTAGGAAAGGATACTGTTGGTATCATAGCAAAGGTGTGTACATATCTTGCTAAGACAGAAATTAATATTCTTGATATTTCACAGACTATCGTATCAGGTTATTTTAATATGATGATGATAGTTGATTTATCAAATTCCAATACAGGCTTTGATGAAGTTGTAACAGCACTTGAGAATCTTGGCAAGGAAATTGGTGTTGTAATTAAATGTCAGAGAGAAGAAATCTTTGATATGATGCACAGAATTTAATTAACTATTATTAAGTATACGCCATTGGCGATGCGGAAATGAGGAGAAAAATGATTAACATATATGAAGTTACTGAAACCAACAAAATGGTTGAGAAGGAAAATCTTGATGTAAGAACAATTACACTTGGTATCAATCTTCTTGACTGTGCAAGCGAGAATCTTGATGAAGTAAATGAAAAAATATATAAAAAAATCACAACTCTTGCTAAAGACCTTGTAAAGACAGGAGAGGATATTTCAAGGGAAATAGGTATTCCAATAGTTAATAAAAGAATTTCTATAACACCTATTTCATTAGTTGGTGCCTCATGCTGTAAAACACCTGACGATTATGTAACTATTGCAAAGACACTTGATAAGGCTGCCCATGAAGTCGGAGTTAATTTCATAGGTGGTTATTCTGCTGTTGTATCAAAGGGTATGACAAAGAGCGACGAACTGCTTATCCGTTCAATTCCTAAAGCACTTGCATCTACAGAACTTATATGCAGCTCAGTAAATGTTGGCTCTACAAAGACAGGCATTAATATGGACGCTGTAAGACTTATGGGCGAAATAGTTAAAGAGACTGCCGCATTAACGAAAGATGCAGACTCTCTTGGCTGTGCAAAGCTTGTTGTATTATGTAATGCTCCAGATGATAATCCATTTATGGCAGGAGCTTTTCACGGAGTTACAGAAGATGATGCTATTATCAATGTAGGTGTCAGTGGTCCGGGTGTTGTTAAGTATGCGCTTGAAAGTGTAAGAGGAGAAAGCTTTGAAGTACTCTGCGAAACTATCAAGAAGACAGCATTTAAGATAACAAGAGTAGGACAGCTTGTTGCTCAGGAAGCTTCTAGACGACTTGGCATACCATTTGGTATAATTGATCTTTCACTTGCCCCAACACCGGCAATTGGTGATTCTGTTGCAGAAATTCTTGAAGAAATCGGACTTGAGAGAGCCGGTGCTCCGGGAACAACAGCAGCACTTGCACTTCTTAACGATCAGGTTAAGAAAGGCGGCGTAATGGCTTCATCATATGTAGGCGGACTTAGTGGTGCATTTATTCCGGTAAGTGAAGATCAGGGAATGATTGATGCAGTTAATGCGGGTTCACTTACTATTGAAAAGCTTGAAGCTATGACATGTGTATGTTCTGTAGGTCTTGATATGATTGCTATACCAGGAGATACAAAGGCATCTACAATATCTGGTATCATTGCAGATGAAGCAGCTATCGGTATGGTAAACCAGAAGACAACAGCGGTAAGAGTAATACCTGTTGTTGGAAAAGGTGTTGGCGAAACTGTAGAATTCGGCGGACTTTTAGGCTATGCTCCTATTATGCCGGTTAATACATTTGACTGCTCAGCATTTGTAAACAGACCAGGAAGAATACCAGCGCCTATACATAGTTTTAAGAATTAATTACACATTTTAGAATTAGTATATTGTTGTAGGTTATATGACAGATTAATTTATATGGCAAATTAGTTTATATAATGAATGATTTATATAGTTAAATAACTTACATAGGAAAAATAAAACCCCCGGAGCAAATGCTTCGAGGGTTTTTGTGTTGGATATATTTACGGATTTATCGATATGGAAATAACATTTATTATAATTTATGTTATGATATAATATAACTACTTCGTAGTCACTTGGAAGTTTCTTCGAAACTTCGGATGCGTGGAAAAGCAACGCAGGGCATATGATATAATATGACTACTTTGTAGCCACAATGCACTGAAAACCGTGCAGAGCATATGGTATTATACTTAATGGGGCAGTCATTTTGCAATAATATTAAAAATGCAATGATATTAGAATTACAATAATATTAGAAATGCAATAATATTAAAAATTACAATAATAACGCAAATTGCAGTAATTATCAGAATGGAGAAAATATGCAGATAAAACAGATACTCCGCTACCAGCTTGTATATATACTGCTTGCAGTATTACTTGTTGTGGCGGTTATATTAAATATTAATACAGGTAATATCCATATATCTCCTGCGAGAATTTTCAGAATTATATTTTTAAAGGGTGATATGGGAACACCTGAATACAATATTATCTGGAAAATACGACTTCCACGATTATGTATGGCGGCTATTTTGGGCGGTGCTTTGTCATTGTCAGGATTTCTGTTACAGACATTTTTCAGAAATCCAATAGCAGGACCATTCGTGCTTGGGATTTCATCTGGTGCGAAAATGTTTGTTGCAATCACAATGATATTTCTTTTAAAGTATGTATCAGGTATGCCGCTCTGGGCACAGGTTGCGGCGGCATTTGTCGGTTCACTGCTTGCAATGCTTTATGTACTTATATTTGCTAATAAAGTTAAGAGCATGTCTATGCTCCTGGTTGTGGGAATTATGATTAGCTATATATGTTCTGCAATAACAGACCTTTGTATTACATTTGCGAATGATTCAGACATTGCCAATCTCACACACTGGGCTATGGGAAGCTTTTCAGGAAGTTCGTGGCCAACAGTAAAGCTTGCGGCTGTAGTTGTATTTCCAACAGCAGTTATTACATTTCTTTTTTCTAAGCCAATCAGCGCTTATCTTTTAGGTGAGGGATATGCGCAGAGTATGGGAATTAATATAAAGTTCTTCAGGGTATGTATTGTACTGCTTTCGAGCCTCCTTTCAGCTTGTGTTACAGCACTGGCGGGTCCTATATCGTTCGTTGGAATTGCAGTTCCACATATTACAAGATTATCACTTAAGACAACAAAGCCGATTGTTACAATTCCTGCAATATTCTTATGCGGTTCGGTGTTTTGTATGTTCTGTGACCTTATTGCAAGAACAATATTCTCACCATCAGAGCTTGCGATAGGAACAGTCACAGCAGTATTTGGTGCACCGGTTGTTATATGGCTTATGGTAAAGCAGAAGAGATAATTGTTGTAAGGAAATGGAAAGTTGAGAAATATATGGAACAGATATATGTACAGACAGAGGATTTAAGTGTAGGTTATCATAAAAAAGTGCTTCTGTCAGATATAGCACTTAAGGTTAATAAAGGTGAAATTCTTGTATTAATCGGACCTAATGGTGCAGGAAAATCTACAATAATAAAGAATCTTATAAAGGAAATGAGTCCTATAGGTGGCAATATATATATAAAAGGCAGGAAAATAAGCGATTACACAAGTAAAGAATACGCTAAGACTATGTCTGTTGTGCTTACAGAAAAGATTAAGACCGAGATGATGACGTGCCGTGATGTTGTCGCAATGGGAAGATATCCGTACACTAATTATTTTGGAAGACTTACCAAAGAAGATGAACAGATAGTAAATGAGTCATTAAAGAAGGTATCAGCAATTGATATAGCAGATAATGATTTTTCACAGATTAGTGATGGACAGCGCCAGAGAATTATGCTTGCAAGGGCAATATGCCAGAAGCCTGAGGTCATAGTGCTTGATGAGCCGACTTCATTTCTTGACATAAGACATAAAATTGAGCTTCTGGATATACTGCAGGAGATGGCTGTTAAGGATAATGTCGCTGTTATTGTATCTTTACACGAAATAGAACTTGCGGCTAAGATAGCAGACTATGTTATGTGTGTTGGTGCAGATAGAAAGATAGAATTTGGAAGACCGGAAAAGATATTTACAGATGAACGCATAAGCAGGCTTTACGGAATTACACACGGAACGTATAATTGTATGTATGGAAGTACAGAATTAAAGAAGCCGGAGGGCACACCGAAGGTATTCGTAGCTGGCGGTGCTGGAACTGGAATATTAATATACAGGGAATTACAGCGTATTGGTATTGCATTTACAGCAGGGATTCTTTATGAAAATGACTGTGATTATCCGATAGCCAAAGCACTGGCGGCAGATATTGTCACAGAGAAAATGTTTGAGCCTATAGGAAAAGAGACATTAGATAAAGCCTGTAAAAGAATTGATGAGGCAGATTATGTTATAGATACAGGCTGTCCAATCGGCAGTATTAACAGTGCAATGAAAGAATTATTAGATTACGCAGAAAAGAAGAATAAGAGAATTCTTACAAAGCCAGACATAGATACAATGAAATCATTATTCTAAGGAGAATAGATATTATGAAACCAATGGATATTGAAAAAGAGTCATTTGCAATAATCGAGAAAGAACTGACAACTGATATTCCAGCTGAATATAAGCCGGTTGTCAAACGTGTTATTCATACAACGGCGGACTTCTCATACGAAACAAGTATGACATTTTCCAAAGGAGTTATAGAGGAAGCACTTAAAGCTATTAGAGAGGGCGTGGATATTGTTACTGATACCAATATGGCAAAGTCAGGAATAAGCCATAAAATGGCAGAGAAGTTTTCCTGTTCGCTTAATTGCTATATGGCAGACAGTGATGTTGCAAGTGAAGCTGCAAAGCGTGAGGTTACAAGGGCGACAGTCAGTGTGGAGAAGGCGGCAAAGGATAATCCAGACTGTATTATGGTTGTAGGTAATGCACCAACAGCACTTATGAGAATAAGAGAGCTTTATGATGAGGGCATATTTGTGCCAAGACTTGTTATTGGAGTTCCGGTTGGTTTCGTAAATGTAGCCAGTGCAAAGGAAGAGATTATAGAAAGCGGAATGTCATATATAGTTGCAAGAGGCAGAAAGGGCGGAAGCAATGTTGCCGCCGCCATTATGAATGCACTGTTCTATATGGCGGCAGATGATGATAAAGAGTGGCGCAGATGTTAGAAAGATATGTATACAAAAATCAAAAGAAAATGCGCTGCGGATATACAACAGGAACCTGTGCCTGTGCCGCCGCCAAAGCTGCGGCATATATGCTTCTGTCAGGCCGGGAAGTAAAAGAGATTAAAGTGATAACTCCTATGGGAGTATCACTTACACTTCCGGTTATTGACATAGATATTAAAGAGGATAAGGTAATATGTGCAATTAAGAAAGACAGTGGGGATGACCCTGATGTGACCAATGGAATAAAGATATATGCACAGGTTTCTTATGTTAAAGAAGATATAATGAGAACTATAAATACTGACGGGGTAATTGTAGATGGTGGAATAGGAGTAGGACGTGTTACTAAGAAGGGCTTGAAATGTGCTGTTGGAGAAGCGGCAATCAATCCAGTACCTCTTAAGATGATTAAAGAGGCGGTAGCAGAGGCAGCAGAAAGTTATTCTTATGAGGGAAGCCTTAAAGTTATAATATCAGCACCCAAAGGAGTTGATATTGCCAAGAAGACGTTTAATCCGAACCTTGGAATTACAGGGGGCATATCAATTCTTGGAACAACAGGAATTGTAGAGCCTATGAGTGAACAGGCACTTATTGATACAATTAAGACAGAGATTAATATGCACATAGCACAGGGAGAGAAAGTGCTTCTTGTTGCACCGGGTAATTATGGACAGGATTTTCTGCTTAATACACTTAATATTGAGCTGAAAAGAAGCATAAAATGCAGTAATTATATTGGCGATACAATAGATATGGTGTGTGATGCAGGTGCTAAGGCAATGCTTCTTGTGGGGCATATAGGAAAGCTTGTAAAATTAGGTGCAGGAATAATGAATACACATTCCAAAGTGGCAGACGGACGAATGGAAGTTCTGTCAGCCTGTGCAATAAGGGCAGGTGCAGATAATGATACAGCATTAAAGATACTTGATTGTATTACGACAGAGGCGGCACTTGAAATTTTGAAGAAATCAGACATACTAGAGAAGACTATGTATCAGCTTACGCTTCGTATAGAAGATGTATTGCAAAGAAGAAGCAGTGGCAAGATAGTAATTGGAGCAATTGTATTTTCAAATGAATATGGAATATTAGGGAAAACACCGGCGGCAGATAAGCTGTTGGAACTTATAAAAAGCAGTTAAAAATCATAAAAAGCAGTTAAATTGTGAATTATGTATGATAGACATAAATTATGAATTAATATAGAGCAGACACAGGAGAATAAATATGGTAAAAATAGTCGGAGCAGGACCGGGAGCGAAGGATTTAATTACAGTCAGAGGTATGCGTATGCTTAATGAAGCGGATGTAATTATATACGCAGGTTCACTTGTAAATGAGGAATTATTAGAGTATGCAAAGAAGGATTGTGAGATATATAACAGTGCATATATGAACCTCAGGGAAGTTATTGATGTGATTGTAAAAGCAGAGGGCGAGGGAAAGAATATAGTGCGCCTTCATACAGGAGATCCGTCATTATATGGTGCAATAAGAGAGCAGATTGAAGAACTTGCCAAATACGGAATTACCTGTGAGATATGTCCTGGAGTGAGCAGTTTCCTTGCGGCCGCGGCGGCAGTTAAATGTGAGTATACAGTTCCAGATGTAGCACAGACAGTAATTATTACAAGAATGCCGGGCAGAACCCCGGTTCCAGATAATGAGAGCATAGCAAAGCTTGCACAGCACGGTACATCAATGGCTGTATTCTTAAGCTCATCACATTTAGAGGAACTTAAAGAAGAATTATATAAAGGAGCATTTACACCAGACACGCCTTGTGCGTTATGTTATAAGGTAAGCTGGGAAGATGAGAAATGCATACGCACAACATTGAAAGATCTTGACAGTGAAGCAAGGAAAGCAGGCATTACAAGAACTGCACTTGTATTGGTCGGGGAATTTCTTGGGGACAAATATAGTTTTTCTAAATTGTATGACC
>ENA-ORKV01002268-ORKV01002268.1-human-gut-metagenome-genome-assembly--contig:-NODE-2268-length-11820-cov-4.434983_pt1 | contig 11820 bp, 11 predicted proteins | sample MGYA00243058_ERZ508805 | MGnify/ENA primary metagenome ERZ508805 (study PRJEB26277, sample SAMN04329770) | human gut metagenome | biome: human-associated habitat | host: Homo sapiens | place: USA... | reverse complement strand
TCTTTTCATTGTTCACAACTCCTCTATTTTTTACATTTTTAGTATATCATACCCACCCCTGATTATCAATTCCTTTTATTGAAAAAAAAACTTAATTGTACAAATTTTTTACACTTTGTAGTTATACATTAACAAAAACTACCTAAAAGGTAGTCTATATTACACTTGATAAATTAAATTATTTTGTCCAGTACACAGTACAAAACTAACTTTTTTGCCAATTTTGACTGTTGAATTAATTTTCCATATAATAAGCATAATATTCATCAAATGTTAAACCTGAATCATATACTTTTTTAGCTAAGTCTTTTCCTAAATATCTATAATGCCATGATTCATAATTATAACCTGTAATATTTTGTTTATCTTTTGGATAACGTAATATAAATCCAAATTTATATGAATTATTTATAAGCCATTCATAACTTTTTGATTCATGAAATTTTGCTTGACTAGTACATTCTTTAGAATAAATATCTAAAGCAAGTCCAGTTTGATGCTCAGAATAACCTGTTCTTGCTGCAATAGAATCAGCATATTTTGTTCCTTTATCCGCTTGATAAGCATCATACACTTCTTTTTGATGAGCAGCAGAACGATAACCTGAAATAAGTATTAAATATATTCCATCTTCATAAGCCGCATTCCACATTTCTATAAAAGCATCATAAGCTTCACTTCTAATTTTTTTTGGTTCACCATAATAATATTTTATATCCACATTTACCAAATCATCAGGTTCATAATCTTCACCTAAACTATAATATTTATTGGCAAGTATCCCATAACCTTTAGAAAAATCTGTTTTTAAATCAGCTTCATAATAATTTATATTTCTATGAACATTTACTAAAGAAACGATCTTTTCATAATCATATCCTTCTGTACCATGATATTTAAAGAAATCTTCATCTTTAGTAATTACTTGATCTAAATATCCTTCTAAATTTTTAAACATAAAATATTTAGTATTTAAAAAATTAGGAATAAATTCATCATACCCTAGTTCAATTATTTTCTTTTGTTCTTCTTCATTTAGTTTTTCTTCAATTAACTTTGTTTCTTCTTCAGTGTATCCTAAATTCAAAAGTGCATATTCATTTGTTTTAGTATATAAATATTCTTGATATTTAGTTATACCAAAATGGGCACCTAAACAAGCTAAAACAAGAATAACAAAAAATACTTTAACACCAGTTTTAAGTTTATAAACTTTCTTAGTTTCCATATCATCACTCTATAATCATTATAAAGCATAAAAAAAAAGAACTCAAGTGATTGAGTCCTCCATTTATTAATTTACAGCGTCTTTTAATTTGCTTCCAGCTTTAAATGTAACAACATTCTTAGCTTCAATTTTCATTGGTTCTTTAGTTAAAGGATTAATTCCTTCTCTTCCAGGTCTTAATTTAGAAGTGAATGTACCAAATCCAACGAATGCAACTTTTTTGCTTTCTTTAAGTCCTTTTTCGATTCCTTTCAACATAGCGTCTACTGCTTTTCCAGCATCAGCTTTAGTTAATCCAGCTTCAGCAGCAACAAATTCTACTAATTCAGTTTTTGACATATTAAATGTACCTCCCATATAAATATTTTTCTAGTAGGCTTACCCTACATATAAAATGTAGCAAAAATTTAAATTAATTGCAATAAAAAATAACGAAAAACTGCTATTTCTAGTCTTTTTTGTCGTTATTTAATACATTTTGTAGCTAATTTTAAGTACATTTCTAAATATTTTGTATTAACTTTATACTTAGAATAATCATCTTTATAAATATTTTCTTGATCCTCACCATAAAGTAAAGTCTTACTTCCAGTAGTATTATCTACAAGAATAATTCCAATATAAGAATCAGGTATAAAATCATATTTATCACGTTTTCTCTTAATAAGTATTTGATAATTTATTCCAAATAAAGTTTCTAAATGACTCATAATTTCTTTTAAAACACCCTTATAATTACTTTCGTTTTTACATCTTTCAATTAAAGAAATAATATATTCATATTCTTCACTTGGATGTCTTAGATTTTCGTCTTTTAGTTCTTCATCTCTAATACTTCCATATCCTAAAACTTTAACAATAATTTCTAAATCAGTTTCATATTCACGAGTAGTTGTATAATATCCGCCCATAATAGCTTCTTTATCTTTAAGTAAATTATGTATTATTTTAAATTCATTTTCATTTTCTTTTAAGAATTTAACACTTTTATTATAATTTTCAAAAGCTTTTTCACTTTCAAAAGAAACTGTTTCATCAGCATAGAAACCCATTTTATTTCTTTTTAAATAAATACTTTTATTATAACAATTAGTTTCAGTTAAAATTACACCTAAATTTGTAAATTTCATTTTGTAAATAGATAAAGTCATATCTATACTTTCTAGTCTAATTCTAGAAAGATCATCTACTCTATTTAAAAATATTTGATATAATTCTTCTTTAGAATAAGCATTAATATTTTTCATAATCCACCTCTAGGATATTTACTACTACTTTCTTGTTTTAGGTATTGTTACTTCTTCTGATTTTTTTAAATTTTTAATTCTTGAACTAATAGGAACAATTCCAATTACAGGTAAACCAGTTAATTTTTCAATATCTTCTTCATTTTTAATAGTTGTATCAAAATAGAAAAGAATAAATATTACTACAATTGATAGAAGTGCTCCAGAAAGAGTTCCAATCATAATTATTTTTAAAGTTGATGCTGACGAAGGTATTTCACTTACTTCTGCTTTATCAATTGTACTTATGTTTTCAATTTTATAAATAGAAACTATTTCCGATGCAAACACTGATGCAATTTCATTAGCAATATCACATGCTAGTTTATTATCTTCTAAAGTAACTTTAATACTAATAATAGATGTATCAGTTATTTCTCCAACAGAAACATCTTTATATAATTCTTTATATGTTAAATCAAGATTTAGTTTTTCTATTACTTGATTTAAAACTCTTTTACTTTTAATTATCTCACCATAAGTAGTAACAAGTGATTTATTTAAATTTATATCACTTGTATTAATTGCTGCATTTTCATTAGCTTGATTTAAAAGAATCGTTGTTTCACTTGTATAAAGTGGAACTCTAAATCTATTAACATATAAGCTACTTAAACAAAAAGCAACTGACATCGCGAATATAATATATATTATTTTTGATTTAAAATAGTTAAATAATTGAGTTATATCTAATTCTTCCATCACTAACCTCCATAATATGCATCGTAATATTTATTATAATATCCATTTTTAATAGCTGGTACTTTATTAAAAATAACTCCAGCAATACGAGCATTTACTCCTTCAAGTGCTTTAACTGTTTTTTTAAGCATATCTTCACTTGTTTGTTTATAAGCAGTAACTACAACTGTTTCATTAACATATTTAGTAACCACAAGAGAATCTGATAAACCTACAACTGGAGGGCAATCAAAAATTAAAATATCATAATTTTTTTCTAACATAGAAACTAGTTTACTCATACGTTCACTTTCTAAAAGTTCACTAGGATTTGGAGGTATTGTTCCACTTGGAAGTAGATAAACTCCTTTTAATTTAGTTTTAATTGTTTCTATTTTAACATTACTTAAATCAGATATTAAAATATTTGATAATCCTTTAGAATTAGATACTCCAAATATTTCATATTGTCTTCCACGACGAAGATCACAGTCAATTATTAAAACCTTTTTTCCAGCAAGTGCATAACTTTGAGCTAAAGCTGCTGATATAAAACTTTTTCCTTCACCTGGTGAAGTTGAAGTAAGCATTATTTTTTTATCTTCTCCATTAACTAAACTAAATTCAAGATTAGTTCTAATTGTTTTAACAGCTTCTGCTACTCTTGATTTAGGATTAGATAACATATTTAATTCTTCTAACATATAAATCCACCTTTTTATTTTTTATCTATTATAGTAATTATACCATACTTATTTACTTTATTTCTTCATTTTTAATTACTTTTGTAAAGTTATCCTCTAAAATTTCTTTAGCTTTTATCTCTCCACATAATCTATAAATAGTATTTGTTGCTTTTTTTAAACCATCAAACCTTTTATCATCATGATGAATATCACTTCCAACAAAACTAATTAAATTAAGTTTAAGTAAGTTTTTAGCCATATATTTAGCATGACGCCCATATACTCCATTTAAAGAAGCAAAATTGATTTGCATAAGTACTCCCATTTTTCTTAAACTATAAAAAAATTCATAATCTTTATAGTAAGGTTCATATCTTTCAGGATGAGCAAGAATTGGTGTAATTCCAAAATTTAATAATTCAAAAAATATTGATTTAACTTCATTTATCTTAGAATGCATTGGTATTTCTATTAACATATATCTACTATTATTTATAGTAGTAAGTTTCTTTTCTTTATAATATTTTATAATATTTTTATTAATATAAACTTCATTACCTAAATAAAGATTTATTTCTTCATCAAACTCTTCTTTTATTTTTTCTAAAATAATTTTATTATCTCTTGGTAAACTTTGATATTTTGATTCTTCTATAAAATGAGGTGTAAATACTATATCAGTTACACCATTTAAAGAAGCATTTTTTAACATAGCTAATGTTTCATCTAAGTTTCTTGAACCATCATCAATACCATATAAAAAATGACTATGTAAATCTCTCATGATATCACCTATTTTAATTATAAAATGAGTTAACAAAAAAAAGAATATTTTACATATTCCTTTTACATTTTATTTACTATAATACAATAGCAATTAATTTATCTGACCCCTTATTAACAATCTTACTTACTGTACTTGAAAGTTTATAACGAGTTGAATCTTTCATCATCATTAGTTTAGTTTGTATTCCTTCTTTAACAATTTCATCTAAACTTCTACCAAATATTTCACTTTTCCAAATACTTGTTGGATCATCATTATAATCTCTCATAATATAGTCAATTAATTCTTTAGATTGTACTTCTGTACCTATAATTGGTTCAAAAGTAGATTCTACATCAACTTTAATCATATGAATAGAGCTTGCTTTAGCCTTTAATCTAACTCCATAACGAGTTCCTTGTTTTATAATTTCTGGTTTTTCAAGCATCATATCTTTTAATGTTGGATAAACAATTCCATATCCACATCCATGAGCCATTTTTAAAGCTTCAGATAAACATTTATTTTCTTCTTCACTTTCATGATATCTTGAGAATACTTTTAAAATACTTGCTTTACTTACATTTGAATACCCAACAATATTCTTTAAAGTTTCATTATAAAGTTCATCTGAACTATCAAGATTTAATGATACAACCCCAGTTCCAGCATCAAATTCACTTATATAAGCACGATTTATAATATTAGAATCCGTATAGTAGTCAATTATTGAATTAACATCTCCCATTTTATTAACATTTACTACACTTTCTTTAATTTTATTTAAATAATGCATTTTTATTTCATTTTTATTTGGTAATACATGTACCCATTCAGGAAGTTTAACTTCTACATCAACAATTGGGAATTCATCAATAGCACTTCTTAAAATATCATTAATTTCCTTTTTACCCATGGCCTCTACGTTTAAAGGTATAACTTTTACTCCATGCTTTTCTTCTATTTCCATTTTTATTTTTAAAGTATCTTCATTATCAACATGAGTAGTATTTAAAATAACTATAAATGGTTTATTTATACTTTTTAATTCTTCAATTACTTTTGTTTCACCATCTACGTAATCACTTCTTTTAAACTCACCAAATGAACCATCAGTTGTAATAACTATACCTATAGTTGAATGATCCTTAATTACTTTTTCTGTACCAATCTCAGCTGCCTCTATAAAAGGTATTGCTTCTGGATACCAAGGTGTATTAACAAGTCTTGGATTGTTATCATTATCTTCATAACCTATGGCTCCATCAATAACATATCCAACACAGTCAATTAATTTAACATTAGTTGTAAAGTCATCTATTTTAATTACAGCTCCTTGTGATGGAACAAATTTAGGTTCAGTTGTCATAATCTGTTTACCATTTGATGATTGAGGAATTTCATCTAAACATTTTTTCTTATCATATTCATCTTCGATATTTGGAACAACTAAGTTTTCAATCACTTTTTTAATAAATGTTGATTTACCAGTTCTAACTGTACCAACAACTCCTAGATATATTGATCCGTTTCCTCTTGCGGATATATCTTTAATTATGTCTTTCATCTCCATAATTTACTCTCCTTTATAGTTAAAATATATGTGTCACTTTTGAATTTATTACATATTAACAAAATTGACTATAAATACATTCTAAGACATAATGCAAGATATATTATACCACTGTTGAAGATAATAATCTTATTAGAAAATTACTTAATATAAAAGGATGATTCAAAATAATCATCCTTTTATATTATATTTCACCACATTCAATTCTACTAAATCCATTTCTAGTCCATAAAGGAGTTATATCAGATAAATAACATAATTCATCATATATATCATTTAAATCTTTATTATTTAAATGTATATTATGTTCTAAAAGTAAATTCTTAAATTCTTTTTTATTAAATGCATCAAATTGTATCAAATAGAAAATATGTTCATATAAACAATCAGCATCTATAAGATAATCGGTTAACAATTCAGATATTTCATTTTTTAAATTTAATTGTTCATCATCTATAATTTTATAATCTTTAAAATCGTCTTTTAATATACTTAAATCATTTATTGCTTCATCAGTAAATACTTCATCAATTAAATAATCACCTTCAGTATCAAATTTATGATACTTCATTATTTCATCTAAATCTTTAGAAGTTATCTTTATATCATTTTTCTCAAGTAATTCAAGTAGTTTATCTCTTTTAATAATACCATTCATTTCAATATAACTCTCTATATAATAGATAATTGTAAATAAGTTATCATTAAATTTCTTTTCTAAAGATTTCTTTAATTTATCTTTTTCATCTTTTATTTTCTTAAGTTCAATTGGCATTAAATATCTTAATTTACCATTCAATTTAACTGGGTATGAACGTCCATTAAGAATGTTTTTTATATCAAAAGTATCATAATTAACATCATTAGATTCATTCACTTTTAAAAATAACAGGTCTACTTCAGTTACTTTTTTATAACTTTCTAATAAAGTTTCTTTATCAATTTTTTGAAATTTTAAAAGGTCATTAATTTCTAATAATTTATCAACTGTAAACTCTTCACGTTTCTTTATAGAAATAGTTGTTTCCAAACATTTATCTAACATGGAATCAACGGCATTTCTTCCTCGAAGTAATGTAAAACGCATTTGTTGAGAAATATCAAGATAAACTTCAGTAATTTTATCTGCCTTTTTTAAACTTATTTTAAATTTATTTGCTAAATTTTGAGCAATACTTTCAGGGTACTCAGGTAATACAAAAGTTAATTCATGATAAATCTTTGCAATAGTTTCTTTATCCTTTATTTCTTTTACAATAACATTTTCAAGTTCTTTTCTAACTCTAATTGCTTCTAACAAATCTTCATCACTTAAAATTCTATAATCACATTTATCATTTATATTATTATAAAAATCAATGAGTTCTTTTCTATCATTTATAAGCATTAATCCATCAACAAAAGTATAATCAAGATCTAAATCTTTTAAACTAATATCCAAATTATATTTTTCAATATAGTTTTTATTAAAGAATTCTTCTGGCATTACAATATTTATATCCATATAACAAAAAACTACTACATTTAACAAAGTTATTTGTTTTTCTTTAGTAAACTTGCTTCTTAGTATATCATCTAATTCTTTTGGAAATAATGTATTATCATCATCATCAAAAAACATAAATGATTCATCAATAAATTCGTCTTCTAAAAGTGAATTAGATTTCTTATTTTTTTTAACTTCATTTATCATATTTAAATAATCAAAGTTAAATGATTCATCCATAAAATCAGAAAATCTTTCCTTTATGTTTTCTTCAATTTCCTTTAAACATTCTTTTGTATCCTTAAATTCAATACCTAAATGATCTTTAGCATATATCATTAACATTTCTTTATCTTCATTTTCTAAAATTTCTTTTAAATTTTTCATGCTTCACCTCTTTTGCATTTCTATTTAAAATGTAACATATTATTTAAATTAATACAATTAAAAAAGTTTTATTTAAAATAAAACTTTTTCTGATTTATATTGTTTAATAATAACTCCAAGTAATATATAAGTTACTATAAATGTTGATACAAACATAAGTAAAATATTTAATATATTAAAATCTCCTTTTGTTATATCATCAAATAAAAGTGAATAGTTTAAAAATGGTATCATACTTACTAAAGCACTTGTTTTAATTTTTAAGAAGAATGCAACCATACTTGGAAATACTGATATTAATGTAATTGGTCCAAGTGAACTTTGAGCTTCTTTAAAAGACTTTGCTTTACTTGAAATACTTATACATATTCCACTTATCATAAATGAATAAGCAATGATAATTAAACTTGCAAAAACTACTTGTGATACATTTAAAGACACATCAACATTTTTATAAATATCAAATGCACCATTAACGTATATCAAAGAGAAATAAGCAAGTATAAGAGATAATAGACCAGTTATAATTGAAGCAATTGATACACTTATATATTTACCAACTATAATACTTTTTGAACTAATTGGCATTGTTAAAAGTGTTTCTAATGTTCCTCTTTCTTTTTCACCAGCAGTAGTATCTGTAGATGGATAAGTTGATGCAACTGTTACTGCCATTATAATAAACATGAATGCATAACTAACAATATAGTTACTAAAATAGTTTTCCTCCTCTAATATCACATTAGAATAAGTTATTACATTAAGAACATCATCTGGTTTAATATTATGTTCCATTAAATAATTTTGTTGTAACATATTTTTATAACTATCAAAATACTCACTTGCAAGACTCTTTGCATAACTAGTTGTATCATCTTCATAACCAATCATTTCATAATGATTATCTTTTTTAGTTATATAAAGGTTTATTTCTCCGTCTTTATATTTCTTTTCAAGTTCTTCAACACTTCCAGATATAACGTCTATTTTAAACTGTTTAGCTAAATATTCTTCATCTTCACTTAATTCATAAGCAAATCCAATTTTATTATATTCACTTACATCTTTATTAACACTTTTTTCAAATAAGAAAGACATTCCAATAATAATTAAAGGTATCATTAATGGAACCATTAACATCATTGATAAAGATTTTTTATCTCTAAATAACTCTCTTAATTCTTTTTTTAAGATATTAATCATTTTTAACACCTCCAATTAATTTGAAGAATGCATCTCTTAAATTACTTTGTTTAGTTTGTTTATTTATTTCTTCAGGGGTTCCAGTTGCAATTATACGACCATTATTGATTAATATAACATAATCACATATATTTTCTGCTTCTTCCATATAATGAGTTGAATAAATTATTGAAGAACCTTTTTTCTTTTCTTCTTTTATAAAATCAAGAATTACTTGACTAGATATAATATCAAGTCCACTCGTTGCCTCATCTAAAATATAATATTTAGGATTATGAACTAAACATCTAGCTATATTAATTCTTTGAGTTTGGCCAGTTGATAAAACTCCTATTCTTTTATCAATAAAAGATTCTAAATTTAGTCTTTTTATAATTTCTTCAATTCTTTTTTTATAAGTTTTTTCTTCTACTCCATAAATAGATGCAAACATACTTAAAAGTTCTCTTCCAGTTATTGTGTTATAAAGTTTAGTATTTCCAGAAAGATAAGCAATTTGCTTCTTTATTTCAAGTTCTGATTTAGAAAAATCTAAATTATCATAAGTAATAGTTCCACTTGTTGGTTTTAATATACCAGCCATCATTCTAAGAAGTGTTGTTTTACCTGCTCCATTAGGTCCAAGTATACCAACAATAGAACTATCTTCTACATTAAAACTTATATTATCATCAGCAAGAATAGTTTTATTATTTGTTTGTTTAAATTCTTTAGTAACATTTTTAACTTCTATCATTTTTTCACCCACTTTATTATTTCATTTAATACGTACTTAGTCAATGTAAATAATATAATAAAGAAAAAATACGTTCATTTGTATAACAAAGAACGTATTCAAAAGAAATTCGGATATTTAACACCTGTTGAATATAAACTTAAATATTCATAATTAAATATTTTTATTTAGTGTATACTTTACAAGTAGTGCAATCTATTTCATCATTTATTTTGTTCCAATTACTTATAAAAAGTAATTGGACCTATTAATTGTTTTTTCTTTATAACGTTATTTATCCTGGCTTTATTCACATTGCTCGTAGTGCGCCTACGTATAAATAACTTATCGGACTTATTTGTGCATCTCCACTTACTTACGATAAATTTTACAATTTTCTACATCTGCATTGTTATGCGATTCGGAAAGCTGGAGAGACGCCGCCAGAGAAGATCGCACCGAAGCCGGCCCAGGTGCCGGCGCTGCCAACATAAAGGAAAGTGATGGCATAGTCAGAACGAGCCGAGCGAAGCCACCAATATGAATTACTTCCATTATATTGTTTTTTTGCTCCTGAATAACTACTTGTTGTTACTCCTTGATTCTTATAATAATCTAGTTGTTTTGTATTACTATATGATGTATCATAGTCACTTATTGGTCTGCTTGTTCCATCTTCATATACTTCATGTCCACTTAGCAAATACAATTTATCTTGGGTTTCAAAGTTTGTTTCTCCTGATGTATATCCATGTCCTGATATTACTTTTGTTGAAGTTATTACATTTTGGAGTTCACTTGGAAGGGACTTATATATTGTATCATTTATGTATGTACGAATCTCTGAATCTCTCCATCCACCTTTATTTGTGTTTGTACTATTAAATTGTTGGTTTGTTATTATATCTGCAAACTCTACAACAAAATCACATGCTGTTTCACTTGTTTCTGTCGTACATGCTGACTTATTTGCAAGTCTCACTGTATGTGTTCCTAAATCTCCTAAATCAACTTCTTTCGTATCTCCTACATTATATTTATCTGTATTTCCAGTTTTAACTGTCCTTTGTATTGTGTCCCACGAGTCCGTTGCAAATGATTTTGGTTGTATTTCACCCAATGTATCTCTTTCTAATGCATTAAATGTAAGTGTACATACATATTCTTCTCTTACTTCTTCTGTTGCTGTTTTATTAAGTGTTACTGTTAATGTTCCATTAACACTTTCCTTTGCCAATACTTTCGTTACATTTCCTTCTAGTTCATTTTTGATACTTGTGTATTTCGCTGTTGTATTTTCTTTTGTTTTACAATTTACTTGCACTTCTGCATCATAGTTTGCTGAATTGTTTGTTACTTCATAATTTAATACTGAAGTTTGATTTAATGTTTTTAAATCACTTGTTTCAAATATAATTGTTTTTTTAGTATTATCTATTACATTTGCATATACATCTGTTCCATCTAATGATGCTTTAGTAAATATTACACTAAAATCATCTGTATTTTCTCCTACTTTTGCACTTCCGTTTATTATCAATGTTGTTGATACGGCAGCAAATCCTGCTGCTAATAATAATATAGCAACCACTATACTTGCTCTTTTTTTCATTGTTCACAACTCCTTTATTTTTTTCATTTTTAGTATATAATACCCCCCCCGATTGTCAAATCTTTCTGTTGAAAACTTGTAAAATCGACGTTAAATATTTATTTAACTTCCCGTTTTTTATATTTCGGGATTTTACTTTCAGAATTCCTTGGGGAATATAGTCAAGGGTGAAACTTTGTTGAACTTGTATACCCTTG
>ENA-ORKV01002262-ORKV01002262.1-human-gut-metagenome-genome-assembly--contig:-NODE-2262-length-11863-cov-3.572204_pt1 | contig 11863 bp, 11 predicted proteins | sample MGYA00243058_ERZ508805 | MGnify/ENA primary metagenome ERZ508805 (study PRJEB26277, sample SAMN04329770) | human gut metagenome | biome: human-associated habitat | host: Homo sapiens | place: USA... | reverse complement strand
TGAATACATCAAGTATTCACTCCGCTTTTTGTTTCATCTGACGAAAAATTTGACGACGCATCTGTCGCACAATCTTTATGCGGTATTGCCCTAAAAATTTCTGAGGATAGAATACTATGAAAATGAGCATCACTGCCATTTTTGATCTGCTTATAATCTTCATCATCATAGACATACATACGCAATGTTATTTCGCCGTCAATTTGCTCCAAATGATCTTTCAAGCCGTCAAATTCTCTGGATAGATCCTCATGCTGCATATACTCTGATTCTGAAATCATCAACTGAAAACAGGCGGCTAAGCTTCTGTCTTTTGAAGTGAATGAAACAAATGTATCCGCCGTGAGATCGGCAGAATATTCTGACGGAAAGCATAGCTCTGTACAACTGTACTCTATGATATGATCCTGAAAACCGGCTTGCAGGATATATGGTTCTATCCAATGTATCATTTTATCTTTCATGAATTTCCCATAATAGGATTCGTTTTTTACGTATAATTCTATTTCCTTGTCCGCCCGTTTTCCGTACACTTCGGCATTGCACACCGTATAATCCTCGTCATCTGTAATGCTGACAGTGCAATTATAATAGGGTTCTGCCGACGGATCCGGTCCTAAAAAAACGCCCCCGGCAATAGACCGGTCTGTAACAGCAGCTTGTACATCATACTTTTCTTTAAAATATGCTTTGACAACAGCATCTGCATCGTCCGCAAGCTGCTCCAATTCCGTTTCAGAAATATGCGATGCATCTTTTGTGTTTTCATAGAAACAGCCTGTAAAACCAGTGATGCTAATTGCAATAAGCCCAGAAAGCAACCATACATGGAATAAAAAATTTCGTTTCATATTACACCCTCTATTTTACACCATACGATATTTTAAGGCAATACCATGCAAAGCCTGCCGGCTTCGTACAGCGTTGCCTGTATTGTATCATGCCTTGTATCAGATGTCAAGGACAACACCGAAAAAAGCTGCCGCAAAAACGCGGCAGCTTTTTTGTGTCTGCGTCAGCCCTGCATCGACTGGAACTTCTTCTTGACCGCCTGTACCTTTGTCATCTCGGCACGGTCGGTGGGATACCAGCCCTTTGCCGCCATTTTGTCGTACAGGGTATCCTGCATGGCGAGGGAATCGCTCAGTGCATGACTGAACGTCTGGTGCACGTTGCTGGTGCTGGACTCGATCACGCCGTGTACATACAGGTCGCAAACGCCCTTTTCCAGCAGCAGGATATTTTCCATTACATTTTTATCGTCCATGGAAGTAACCTCCTTTTCCATTGCGAAAATCAAAGCAGTCCGTAAAAATTCCGGAACAGCTGGCGGTGCTTCTCCGCCATTTGCGTCACACACTGTTTCAGGTCTTCGTCCTGCATCTGTGCGGCAGCCTCCATGCACTTGGTCTGAAAATACTTCTCATGTCCCAGTGCGTCCTCTACATACAGCAATTCTTTACTGGTCATCTGATCTTCACCTCCGCATTTTTCACCGCAGGATCGCTTCGTGCGGTGTTGTCTTTACGATTCCACATCTGCGGCAGATTATACACCGGATTTTCCACAGCATACGCGGAATTCTGCCGAAAAGGTCTGCGTTTCCTTGGAAACGCCACGCCCTCTACAGCAATTCCACAATCTCGTGAAAAACCGCCCATAGAATTCGATTGCATTCCCAAAAAAAGTATGCTATAATGAAAACAGTCATTACAGGACAGCTTTCCACAAAAATCAAACAGCCTGTGGAAAAGCTGCTTGAAAAAGAAAGGAATCCTATCATGCACATTTTACATACGACACCCCACACAGACGGGTTCTGCATGCCGGCGGAGTTCGACCGGCACGCCGGCTGTCTGCTGATCTGGCCTACGCGGGGAGATTCCTGGCGAAGCGGCGGCTGGCCGGCACGAAAAGCCTTTGCGGCAGTTGCCGCAGCCATTGCCCGTTCCGAAGAAGTCACCATGCTGGTGGCTCCGGAACAGTACGAAACCGCACGGGCAATGCTGCCGCCGGAAGTCCGCCTTGTGGAAATGGAAACCGACGACTCCTGGGCAAGAGATGTCTGCCCCACTTTCGTCCGCAATGCCGAGGGCACTGTCCGCGGCATCGACTGGGGCTTCAACGCGTGGGGCGGTCTGGTGGACGGGCTGTATTTTCCGTGGGACAAGGACAACCATGCGGCAAGAAAAGTCTGCGACCTGTACCGTGCTGACTGCTACGACAGCCGTGATTTCATTCTGGAAGGCGGCAGCATTCACAGCGACGGCGAGGGAACGATCCTCACCACAGAAAGCTGCCTTTGCAGTGCCGGCAGAAATCCGGACATGACCAAGGCGGAGATCGAGGAAAAGCTCTGCTCCATGCTGGGTGCCCAAAAAGTCCTGTGGCTGCCCCGCGGCATTTACGGCGACGAAACCAACGAACATGTGGACAACGTCTGTGCGTTCACTGCCGCCGGAAAAGTAGTGCTTGCGTGGACGGACAACCAGAACGACCCGCAGTATGCCCTTTCAAAAGCCTGTGCCGACTATCTGGCACAGCAGACCGATGCCAAGGGCAGAAAGCTGGAAGTGACACTGCTGCCCATTCCGCAGGAGCCGGTCTGCATCACACAGGAGGAATGCAGCGAGTTAGACCTCTGGGACGGCGAGCCCACCAGAACCGCAGGCGAACGGCTGGCTGCCTCCTATGTCAACTTTTACATTGCCAACGACAGCGTTCTGGTCCCGCAGTTCGGCGACCCCATGGACAAGACCGCCTGTGAAATTTTGTCTGCCCAGTTCCCGAACCGGACGATCGTTCCCATTGCCGCCAGAGAAATTTTGCTGGGCGGCGGCAATATCCACTGTATCACACAGCAGATTCCCTTAGGAAGGAGTTCTATTTATGCGTAAAGTCACTGTTGCAGCCATTCAAATGGCATGCTCTCCCGATGCCGCCGAAAACCGCCGCACTGCCGAAGCGATGGTACGGCAGGCAGCCGGAAACGGGGCACAGATCATTCTGCTGCCGGAACTGTTCGAAACCCCTTACTTCTGTCAGGAACGGCGGTACGCCTCCTATGAACTGGCAACCACGCCGGCGGAAAATCCTGCCATTGCACAGCTGCGGAAAGTCGCTGCGGAATTGCAGGTAGTTCTCCCCGTCAGCTTCTACGAAAAAGCCGGCACTGCCCTGTACAATTCCATTGCGATCATTGATGCTGACGGCTCGGTGCTGGGCATCTACCGGAAGACACACATTCCGGACGACCATTTCTATCAGGAAAAATTCTACTTCACCCCCGGCGACACCGGCTTCAAAGTCTGGAACACCCGCTATGCCAGAATCGGCGTGGGCATCTGCTGGGATCAGTGGTTTCCGGAGGCTGCCCGCTGCATGGCTCTCGCCGGTGCAGAACTGCTGTTCTACCCCACGGCAATCGGCTCAGAACCGATTCTGGAGGTGGACAGTGCTCCCCACTGGCAGCGTTGCATGCAGGGACATGCCGCCGCAAATCTGATGCCGGTGATCGCTGCCAACCGCATCGGCACAGAGCACATCACCCCCGATGAGGAGAACCAGCAGCAGACCTCCTCTCTGTCGTTCTACGGCACCTCGTTCCTGACCGACGGCACCGGTGCAGTTTTACAGCAGCTGGGACGGGACGAAGCCGGCATTGCTATGCAGACATACGACTTGGACGAGCTGGAAGAAATGCGTATGAGCTGGGGCGTATTCCGCGACAGAAGACCGGAATATTACCGTGCGATCAGCACGCCGCCCACCGTCGTTCTCCCCCGCTGAACGCCGCCGGCAGGCTCCTGATTCCATTTTGTTACCAACATTTCATTTTGCAATTGCCAATATCAGGAATAAAATCGTCGAAAAAATTGTGCAGAATGGGCGAGTGCAGCAGAAGCTTTTTGTACAGTGTGCCGAAAATTCGACAGTTTTTTCGAACAAGACGGCAAATCGATTGACAGCACCCCAAAACATCGGTATAATAAATAGTGGATTCATGACAAATCGATTACAATCGGCAGGAAAATTTTGTCGATTGCATACGAACGCAGACGACAGCGATTGCAAAATGGAAACAGCGATCGCCCAAAAGGAAACACCGCCTTACAGACGGCAGTTCCCTGACACGAAAGGACGTGAAACCAATGGCGCAACCGATGCGCAAACTTCTCTTTGCTGCAGCCGGCGGACTGCTCGCTTCTCTGATGATCGGCACAATTTCCGCAGCAGCAGAAGAGTATGATATACAGGACAGCATCCTGCATCTGAACAGTTTTATTGTGACAGACAGCGGCAACCGTGTCCTGACAGGAAGCTGTGAAGCAGATCAGATCACTGAAAGCGGCTGGTATGTATCTGACGATGACAGCCTTTATTATTACTACAGCGACGGCAGCTGTGCACAGGACGAAACCACACTGAACGACGGCTATACTTATTTATTTGCTTCTGACGGTGCACTCCGAACTGGCTGGCAGACCGTAGACGGCAAGCGGTATTATTATAGTGCAGAGGTCGGACAGCCGGTATTCGGCTGGATGGATTATCAGAATGCGATGTACTATATCGATAAAACTGCCGGCAAGCTGACTGGTGTCCAGACCATTGACGGTATCCCGTACACCTTTGACGAATACGGCTGTGCAGTCACTGGCTGGGTTTCTTATGCAGACGGTTCGCTGTACTTCTACAACACAGATGCTTCAACGGCAACCGGCTGGGCAGTCACCGAAAACGGTACCTACTATCTGACAGCAGACAAGGGAGCCGTAACCGGAAGATATACGATCGACGGCAAGGAGTATTACTTCGGTGACGACAAGAAGCTGAAGACCGGCTGGATCGATACGGATTCCGGCAAGATGTGGGCAGATGCCAACGGCATACTCGCCAAGGGAATGGTCAGCATCGACGGCAAGAATCATTGCTTCGATGCACAAGGCTACGCTTTGACTGGTGTTTGTGCCATAGACGGCATCACCTACTATACCGATGCCAATGGTGCTGTACAGACCGGCATTCAGCAGATCAACGATAAGTATTACTACTTCAACGAACAGACCGGTGCTTTGCAGACCGGCTGGATCACCGTCAACGGCGTACAGTATTACTTCGATCCGGATGAAGCGTATCTCCGCACAGGCTGGCTGGAAACAGAAAACGGTACCATGTACCTCACCACCTCCGGTGCAGCAACCGGAATCCAGACCATTGACGGCGGGATCTACGGGTTCAATGCAAAGGGCATTCTGCTGACAGACTGGCAGACTGTAAATGGCAGGCTGTATTGCTTCAATCCGACAAACGGCAAGGCACTGACTGGCTGGACTACCAAGGACAATTCCAAGATTTATCTGAACGCTGACGGTACAGCGGCTTCCGGTGTGACCGTTATCGGCGACAAAACCTATTATTTTGATCCGTCCACCTTTGCGATGCAGACCGGCTGGATCACCATTGGAGATTCCTCCAGCTATTTTGATCCGACGACCGGTGTTCTCACCGAAACCGGACATGCACCGGTACAGCTGAATGTGGTAGATTACAAGCAGTTCGACTCCAAATGGAGCAACAAGGTCATCAATTATTCCACGATTGGCAAGGTCGGCTGTGTGACAACAGCACTGGCAATGAAGTATTCCTACCAGACCAACACCAACACGACTCCGGACAAAATGGTATCCAAGCTGACTTATAGCAGTGACAACCTGATCTGGTCATCCTGCACAGAGTTGGGCTACACCGTAGATAATGTCAGCGGTACGATCTCACAGGGCGTGATGCAGAAGATCTATGACAAACTGCTGAGCAACAAGCCTGTCGTGATCGGTGCCAAGAAGTCCGACGGCAGCCAGCATTATGTACTGATTACCGGCTATACTGGTTCTAAGGGTACTACATTCTCCGCAGAAAACTTTATCATCAATGATCCGGGTTCCAGCAAGCGTACCAAGCTGAGCGAATACCTTGCACTTTTCCCCAACCTGTATAAACTGATTTACTAGAACTTATTTTTTCGATTTCACAATACATCTTCTTGAGATCAGCCGTCACCACAGGGGTGACGTGCTCCTGTTTCAGGAGTAGCTACAAATCTTCGTATGTATAACAATGAAATAATCGCATTGTTCCTCGCAGTCCATTGTCTGCGGGGATTTTTGTTTGTCTGAAAACGGCTGTTCCCCGTAAGCAGTCAGACTTCCACCAACACACCGACCGTTCAGAAGCCGCAGAAAGCCTGTCAGAACCGATTTTACGGAACACCAGTACCCTTTTCCCTGCGAGATAGAAAAACGCCCGATACAAGCCACAGCGTGCCTGTATCGGGCGTTTGTTATATACGATATGAGATGAGAAACTTACTTGAATACAGCAAGCAGGAAACCGGCTGCAATTGCAGAGCCGATAACGCCGGCTACGTTCGGACCCATGGCGTGCATCAGCAGGAAGTTGGACGGGTTCGCCTTCTGACCAACCTTCTGGGAAACACGGGCAGCCATCGGCACTGCGGATACACCGGCAGAACCGATCAACGGATTGACCTTACCGCCGCTGACGATATACATCACCTTACCGCCCAGCAGACCGCCGACTGTAGAGAAGCAGAATGCCAGCAGACCCAGAACCACGATCTTCAGGGTGTCTACTGTGAGGAACGAAGATGCAACGGTAGTTGCACCAACGGAGATGCCCAGGAATACGGTAACGATGTTCATCAACGCATTCTGTACGGTATCAGACAGACGCTCTGTCACGCCGCATTCCCGCCACAGGTTCCCCAGCATCAGGCAGCCGATCAGCGGAGCGGTGGACGGCAGCAGCAGGATAACCACCAGAGCAACGACGATCGGGAAAATGATCTTCTCGGTCTTGGAAACCTGACGAGTCATTTCCATCTTGACTTTCCGTTCCTTTTCGGTGGTCAGCAGTTTCATCAGAGGCGGCTGGATCATGGGGATCAGTGCCATATAGGAGTATGCAGCGATGGCGATCGGTCCCAGAAGTTCCGGAGCCAGCTTACTGGTCAGGAAGATCGCTGTCGGGCCGTCTGCACCGCCGATGATACCAATGGATGCTGCCTGATTGCCGTCAAAGTGCAGGAAAACCGCACCAAAGAACGCCAGGAAAACACCCATCTGTGCAGCTGCACCCAGCAGCAGGTTCTTCGGGCTGGACAGCAGCGGGCCAAAGTCAGTCATAGCACCGATGCCCAGGAAGATCAGGGACGGATACAGACCGGACTTGACACCGATATACAAAATATCCAGCAGTCCGCCGTTCGCCATGATGTGCCCATAGCTGTGGTAATACTGCCCGCCTTCTTCCAGAAACGCACTCCACAATTCAGGGTGGTACAGGGCGTTGGACGAGCTTGCACCGTCTACGAAGAAGTTGGATACATTGACCAGCAGACAGCCGAATGCGATACCTACCAGCAGCAGCGGTTCGAACTGCTTCTTGATGCCCAGATACAGCAGCAGGCAGGATACCGCGATCATCACAAGGTTTTTCCAGCCGCCGTCAGCAAAGAAGCTGACGAAACCGGAATCGTTCAGAAGATTCTGAAGGGTTTCAAGCATGTTCATGAATACCCCTCCTTTACGCCAGCACGATCAGCGGAGAATCGGTTTCTACCGTAGAGCCCTTAGAAACAATGACCTGTGCAACCGTACCGTCGTGAGGTGCCAGAATCTCGTTTTCCATTTTCATGGCTTCCAGAACGACCAGCAGCTGTCCAGCCTTGATCTGGTCGCCCTCCTTGACCTCGACACGGATAATGTTGCCGGGCATCGGAGATTTTACCGGTTCGCCAGCCTTCAGGTCTACCTTTACCGCCGGAGCCGGTGCAGGAGCAGCAGCGGCAGCCGGAGCAGCTTCTGCGGCAGGAGCAGCAGCCGGAGCCGGTGCACAAGCCTCATATTCGTCCAGCAGCACAGCCTTTCCTGCTTCTACTTCTACTTCATAAACTTTCTGGTTCAGTGTAACTTTATACTTCATCCTCTTTGACCTCCTTAATGGAAACGAAGTGCAGTTCATTCAAGGGCTTTTTCAGCTGATCGGCAACAATTGCCATGATCATAGCGGCTTCCTTATCCGGAACGTCAAACCGCTTGACGTGACCGGCAGAACCGGGAGCAAGGGGTTTTTCCGGCTCAGCTGCCGGTGCTTCTGCCGGAGCAGCAGCCTGTTCCGCAGCCTTCAATGCTTCCGCTTTCTTTGCCTTCGACTTGAACACAGCACCCATGATATACAGTACGATCATCAACAGGAGCAGTCCGACGAATACGACACAATAACCAAAAATCGCGGTCAGACCTGCTTCGCCAATGCCCATATCTGATGCACTCATCACATTTAATGGCATAGCTGTTCCTCCTTACATCGCCTCAATGGTATAAACGGCTTCGTTTTCCTCCTGTGCCTTGCGGGCTTCCAGGAACTTCATGGTCTGATCCGGATAGCAGATATAGCTCATAATATCTTCTTCCGAACGTGCCAGATCACCCAGTGCCTTCTTGGCATCTTCGAATTCCTGTCCGGTACGCTTCTGGTCCTCGATACGGCAGTCAACCGGCTTGCCGCCCTCGCCCAGTACCTTTTTCTGGAGTTCTTCGCTGATCGGAGCCGGAGCGATACCATATTCGCCCTTGATATAGTTCTGGATCTCCTTGGAGATCTGGCGATAGCGTTCGCCTACCAGAACGTTGGTCACTGCCTGATTGCCCACCATCTGGGACAGCGGTGTTACCAGCGGCGGATAACCCATATCAGCACGAACCTGCGGGATCTCTGCCAGTGCAGCATCAAACTTGTCCATTGCCTTCATATCGGTGAGGTTTGCGATCATGTTGGACAGCATGCCGCCCGGTACCTTGTATACCAGAGCCTGTGCATCGGTGCCGAGGCTCTTGGGGTTGATCTGACCGTTGTCGATATACTTCTGCTTGATCGGCTTGAAGTAGTCGTTGACTTCGTTCAGGATCTTTTCGTCCAGACCGGTTTCAATGCCGTACTGCTGGCAGGCATAGAACATGGTTTCTGTAGACGGCTGTGAAGTACCGCCGGAGAAGCAGGAAGTCGCGGTGTCGATCACATCAATGCCGGACTCGATTGCCTTGGTCAAAGTCATATATGCCATACCGGTGGTGCTGTGGGTGTGGAGGATCAGCGGCATGTCGCCCACTGCGTCCTTGATGCCCTTGATGAGGTGTTCTGCTTCATACGGAGTCATGGTGCCAGCCATATCCTTCAGGCAGATGGTCTGGAAGCCCATACGCTTGAGTTCCTTGCACATTTCCACATACTTTTCGACGGTGTGCACCGGACTCTGGGTATAGCAGATACAGCCGGAGGCAATGGTGTTCTTGGTGGCATACTTCATGGTCGCATTCAACGCGGTTTCGCAGTTGCGGAAGTCATTGAGTGCATCGAAGATCCGGATAATATCGATACCGTTCTTGATGGACAGTTCGATGAACTTTTCCACAACGTCATCATGATAGTGCTTATATCCCAACAGGTTCTGTCCACGCAGCAGCATCTGCAGCTTGTTGTTGGGCAGGTTCTTCCGGAGATTCCGCAGCCGTTCCCACGGGTCTTCGTTCAGATACCGCAAACAAGAGTCAAAGGTCGCACCGCCCCAGCACTCAATGGAATAATACCCTGCCTTGTCCATTGCAGGCAGAATGTCTGCATAGTCTGCATAAGGCAGACGGGTTGCCATGAGAGATTGGTTTGCATCACGCAAAATGGTTTCCGTAAACTGTACTTTTCTCATATAGAGCCTCCTCGTCTTTCGACAGTTTTGTGCTTGTAAATAAGCCTTTGGCAATACCGCACAAAGAGCGTCTGGCGACTTTGCACGCCATCTGCTTGCAAATTTCCCGTCATATTTCACAAAAATGCTCGTGAATACATCCAGTATTCACTCCGCTTTTTGTTTCATCTGACAAAAAATTTGACGACGCATCTGTCGCACAATCTTTGTGCGGTATTGCCCTTTCACAAGCCCGAACGCTTCTAGTATACCACAAAGTGATTTCTTTTTCTATAATTTTTCCAAAACTCTTTTTATTCTTTTGTGTAAACGCTTTTTGGCTTATGCTTTTTATGGGAATATGCTCTGGTACGCTGTGCCCTCTCCGGTTTTCCGGAACAATCATTATCGGAATCCGCTTTCCGTCCCTGCGATCAGCAGAGAACGTATCCGGCACATTATCGATAGTATATGTCAATTTCAGAGAAACATCAGCGATTTCCCATTGCGGCGGCTGTGACGTTTGACTTTTCCGATAAAATATGGTATATTGAAAGTAATACAGCCATATCAAGAAAGGGCGAAACCGCATGGCAAATCTGGAAGATGTACAAGATCTGATTCAGAAAATTTTAGACAATCCCAAACTGAAGCATGTTGCAGACCGGCTCCGGCAGGAGTATCACGACGAGCCGATCTTACAGACGGCATCACAAATGCAGCGGCTTCTGCCCAGACCGCTGGTGGAAGCCAAGCGACTGATGCGGAATCCGGCAGAATACCATTATAGTTACAGACAGCTGTTCTATCAGCAGGCAAAACTGCTGGAAGATTTCACCGATGATTTTTCCGAACAGGCTTCTTTTTCCTCCTGCTATCCCTGTTATCGGGACATGAACGACCGACAGCTTCGCACCTATTTCACATGGCGTACCAAAGTGCGGCAGGGCATTGTGGAAAGCACTTCTCCCAGCTACGCGGAACTCTACTGCTATGAACTGCTGCACCAGATCGGCGTACCAGATCCGGAAACCGGATTCCGCATGTTACAGCAGTTCCGGCAGGACTATACCGCAGTTTCGCCGGAATGCCGCTTCCCCTATTTCTCGATATGGCTCCATGACTACATCATTTACTACGGGCTGGATCAGGCTCTTTTGCCGGAACTCTCCGAGGACTACGCCGCGGAAGCACGGTTCGACAAAAGCTTTCAGACGGTGCAGGAGGCAGAAACACACACAGATGCAGAACTGTTTCAGGCGATTTCCGACTTGTCCGGCTACGGGCTCCAACGTTCCAAGTTTTACAGAGAGCAGACGGAACTGATCGAACAGGCAGTGCCCTACTGTTTCCGCCAGATGTGCGACTACTTCCGGAACCGGAAAAAGAGCGACTATCTGGAATACCTGTTCGGAAAAAAGGGGCTGCTCCCCTACCACATGTTCAACTATGCCACGTTTTTTGAAACCGATCCGGAGAGAAACTGCGACTATGTTTTATCGCCGTATCATATTTACCGTTGCCGCAGCGGAAAGTGGGCATGCGAAGCCTATTTCGATGCGGCAAATGGAAAGAAACGGCTGGGCTGTTTTGTCAAGACCATTGACCAGAAGCTGCGGCAGCTGGTGCAGTATCCCCACCCCATAAAAGAAACGGAACTGCCGAAATATCTCCAGCAGATACTGGACAAAACTCTGGCGGCATTTCTGGACGAACGGAAAAAGAACGCCGTTCCGAAAGTGGAATTCGACCTATCCCGTCTGGCAGGGATCCGGCAGGCAGCAGAGGTCACACGGGACAAGCTGCTGGTGGACACCGAGGAAGAACCGGAACTGCAAGCTGCTCCAAAGCCTGCTCCGGAAACACCTGCCGCAGATACACGGCTCAGCGAAACTGAACGGGCGTTCCTGCACTGTCTGCTGGAACACCAGCCCTATGCAGACCTGCTCCGGCAAGGCGGCGTGATGCTCTCGGTGCTGGTAGACCACATCAACGAAACGTTGTTCGATGACTTCGGCGACACGGTCATTTTATTCGACGGCGACCAGCCGGAACTGATCGAGGATTATGTGGAGGAGCTGCGGGCGTTGCTGGGGTGAG
>ENA-ORKV01002255-ORKV01002255.1-human-gut-metagenome-genome-assembly--contig:-NODE-2255-length-11906-cov-4.922732_pt1 | contig 11906 bp, 10 predicted proteins | sample MGYA00243058_ERZ508805 | MGnify/ENA primary metagenome ERZ508805 (study PRJEB26277, sample SAMN04329770) | human gut metagenome | biome: human-associated habitat | host: Homo sapiens | place: USA... | reverse complement strand
TGCTCTGGCGTAAGTAAGTTAAAGAACTTTCGAAGCGTAGCTCTGGAGCGGCCACGATCAAGCCAAAGGACTTTCTTTGTATCAATGGAGTACACAACTGTGGCGTAACGATCCTGAAAACCGTGGAATCTACACTCAGTCAGATTCGTCGAAGAAGAGCTCGAGGAACATCTGGTCTCTGGCCGTCGTCTCCGTAGACCAACGGTACTGAGCCACCCTGTTCCTCACCTCGACTCTTTCCACGCAGTCGAACCAATCGAGCAACTGCTTGAGCGTCATCGATCGAATCCAGGCGGTCAGTTTTTCGTACTGCTTCCGCACAGTCTTCCCGAGCGACTCATCGTTGGCTCGCCGCTCGGCTTCCTGAGCCGTGCGCTCCATCATGCTCTGCAGCACGAAACGGTAGCCGAGTGCGACGTGTCGGCAGATTTCTTTCCCGCGTACGCTGGTCATCGTCCAGACTCGGGGCTTTCGCCCGTCAAGGTCGGACTTGACGACGCGATACGAGGTTTCAATGTCGTTGCGGCGACGGTAGCGACGAAGCGCGTCCCACGGGCTCGCATGAAGATTTGAAAGGATGACGAAAATCCCAAAGTCCTTCTGTGCGGCCAGAATGGCCTCTTCGTTGGGGATGACCTTGATGCCTCCGCCTCGAACACGCTTCCACGAGAAGTACCGGTGCGCGAACTCAAGCTCGGCATCGTCCATTTCATTTTCCTTGCCGGCTGCAAGACTCATTTCGTAGCTTTTGAGCTTCGTGTGGAAGGCTGAAGCTTCCATGACAGCTCGGGCATTGTTGCGGAAATAGTGAAAGTACAGTCGGAAGGATTTCGACTCCGTATCCCCGGCGGCTACGCCATTGCGCGTGCGCTGCCGCTTCCATTCAAACGGTGTCATTTCAGACACCGATACGGCACTGATCTTCTCGTCGAACGGGCACTGAGAACCGTACCGCGAGAAGTGGTCTCTCAGTTTGGTCCCATCATCGGCGGCGCTGTCCAAGTGCTTGTAGATCCAGGCGTGCTTGAGCGTGGCGAGGATCGTGAACTTGAAATTCTTGCGCAGGAAGCGCAGCACGTTCTCCTTGCTGAAGAACCCGTTGTCGAGGCAGAACTCCGGATTCTTCAAGCCGTATGCCTTGGCCCGAGGCACGGCATTGACGAGAGAAATCACGTCGGGGATGTTGCCGGGCTGAAGCTCGAAAGAAACGGGCAGACCGGAATCAAGCGAGTAGAAGGTGATGATCTTGTAGATGTCCAAGCCGTCGCCGTCTTTGTTGAAGCCTTGCCGCGCGTACGGTTTCAGGCCGTTGCCGTAGACGGAATGCGAGGTTGAATCGAATGCGATGGCCGGCTGTTCGTCGTTGCCTGCCGTACGGGCCAGTTCCCGGAAGAGAGACTGCGAACCGGATTCATTCAGGCCGAGCTCGTGGAAGAGGTCGTAGCAAATGTCCTCGGACAGGCCGGCTTCGTAGGGGAGATCATGTTCGCATTGCCAGGCCTCCACGTTGTGAACAGTTTCCCCCGTAGCAACCAAGTACTGAGAGACAGAGAGCAGCTTCTCGGAGGTTCCACCGTTGGGATACGCCCTGCGGACCGAACTTTCGAGTCCGGCCACTGCCCCGGCATGACGAATCAAGTCCAGAGCCCCTACACGGGTTCGTTTGGCAGAGAGCTCGGCAGTCTGAGCCGCTTCGGCTAGCTTCTTCTTGGGGCGGCAACGGGTTGTCACCGTTTCGCCTTCCAGGATTTTTTCACCCGTCCGACGGCTCGACAGAAGGACGTTGTAGCCCTTTGCCGGATCGTATTGATAGCGACGTTCCTCGATGTATTTGACGCCGGTCTTTTTGTTCGTTACTGCCACACGGCGAACTTTGACCGGGAACTCCTTCCGAGCTGCCATTTGATCTCCTTTGATGGGTGTATATGATTATATCATATACACCCATCGCGGTGCAAGAAAAAAGCCCCGATTAAACAGGGCTTTTAAGAGAAGTGTCTACTTCGTTTCTGGGCTTTGAGTGATCTTTTGACGACTTGCAGGATGGCATTCACGCGACGATCAGCATGAGTCCGACGAATCTGAAGGAATTTTTCAGCCTCAATGTCAGCAAAGCTCAATTGGCCATTGAACAGCTCTTCCATAGAACAACCAGATTGTGAATGTGACCATAGTAGTATTTTACTATTATGTTGGTAAAAAACAGCACCTCCTGGCGTCGTTAAGAAAAACTGAACGGAACATTTTTGTTCCATCCGGCTTGGTAACAGGGGTTTTTGAAGAGCTTCCCTTACTCAAACTGTAGCCGAACTTAGCGCTGACAACCAGTAAAAAGACAAGGCAATGCGCCGACAGGAAAAGCCTTGGCTGAGGCAGCGGCATTGCTGATCTTGTCAAAAAAAAGCCCTGAAGAATCAGGGAAAATTCAAGAATTCAGCCTCGGAGAGATTGAGTGAGGTGTGTATTCGACGACTTTTAAGGTATGATGAGGAGGGGCGGATGTTATTCCAAAGTTGCTACAATAGAATCGACGCTCGGTTTGAAGGCCTGCTTTCTATTGTCGAGTGTTCTCTTTGGGTTGGGTATACAAGTGGGTATACAAAGAGGCGGATGGACGAAAACCTCTTGATTTGCAAGGTGTTTGTGTTCACCTCCTCCCACCAAAGACCTTTCAAGAAGTCCCGTACGGTTTTGCCGTAGCGGGATTTTTTTCGCGCATGGATTGCACTCCGCCTTTTCGAGCCTGCGTAGTGACGCTGGGAATTCGGGAGCGGAGCTTTTTCGGAGAGATGACATGGCTGATGAAAACGATGACGACGAGGTCAAGCTTCCCGGACTGCCGCCCAACACGAAGAACTACATGACGCCCGCCTGCTACAGGAGACTTCTCGACGAGCGTGAGCATCTGGTCAATGTTGAGCGTCCCGAGGTCGTCAATGTCGTGTCCTGGGCGGCTAGCAACGGCGACAGAAGTGAAAACGGTGACTATCTGTACGGCAAGCGCCGTTTGCGTGAAATCGACAGGCGCATTCGCTTCCTCAACAAGCGCATCGAGTCGGCCGAGGTCGTGGATCCCGACTCCCGTCCGCCTACGGACCAGATTTTCTTCGGGGCGACGGTGCTCTACTGCGATCAGAAGGGCGAGGAGCACAAAATCCGAATCGTCGGTATCGATGAGGCCGATGCCAATCACGGTGACGTGAGCTGGATCAGTCCGATCGCCCGCGTTTTCCTCAAGGCTCGCGAGGGCGACGAAGTGAAGTTGCCGACGCCGGCAACCGTGACGCACCCTGCAGGCGTGGAGACGCTGGAGATTCTTGAGGTGACGTATACGAGCAGGCAGCCTCGCTGAGGCGTGTTGGTGATGAATGCAGAAGGCCGGAGCAGCAATGCTCCGGCCTTCTGGTTCATGGGGAGGTGCGGGAGGTCAGCGTCGTGCCTGACGGCGGCGGTCCGATGGAATGCCCGCCTCGAAGACGCGCTTGACCTGCTCGACGTTGGCGTTCTGGCGGATCGTGCGCATCACGTGCATCAGATGACCGCGGTCGCGGACCTGAATGGTGATGCGGATGAACTTCTGAGCGTTCTCGTCGTCGATCATCATGCCGACGATGCTGGAGTTGGCTTCAGCGACGCTCGTCGCAACCTGTGCGATCGAAGCGTGAGGATCTTCGACGCGGATTTCGAGCGGTACGGCGAAGTTGGCGTTGCGCTGATCGGGCGCCCACTGGACGTCTACCCAGCGTGACGGTTCGGCCTTGCGGCCGCGCTCGACGTGCGGGCAGTCCGCGCGGTGGATGACGAGGCCCTGACCGGCGCGGCTGAAGCCCACGATCTTGTCGCCGGGGATCGGGTGACAGCACTTCGAGAGCTCGACGGCGACGCCTTCATTGCCACGGATGACGATCTCAGGCAGTGCAGTGGTGGCGAAGGCCTCTTTTTCCGTGTCGTGCATCAGGCGAACGAGGCGGTGAATAACGGTGGCGGGCAGGTCCTTGCCGAGGCCGATGGAGGCATAAAGAGCCTCCCTGCTTTCGACGCTCAGTTCGTTCTGGACCTTCTGCCAGACGGTGTCGGGAATGGCGTCGAGAGACAGGTGGTTGCCCTGAGCCAGACGTTCGAGCACGTCGCGGCCGAGGCTTGCGGCCTCGTCAAAGCGGCAGTTGCGCAAATACTGGCGAATTTCGGCTCGGGCGCGACCGGAGTGGATGAAGTCAAGCCATTCGGGGCTCGGGCTGGCGTCGGGAGACGTGATGATCTCCACCATGTCGCCGTTGTGAAGCTGAGCGGAGAGCGGACGGTCCTCGCCGTTGATGCGACAGCCGTTCGTGTGGTTGCCCACGTCCGTGTGGATCTGGTACGCGAAGTCGACGGGGGTGCTGCCTCTGGGCAGGGAGATGATCTGGCCCTTCGGCGTGAAGGCGTAGAGTCTGTTGGGGAAGAGGTCGACCTTGATGTTCTCGATGAACTCGCTGCTGTCCTGACTCGTGCGCTGAATTTCCATCAGGCTCTGGAGCCAGGCGGCGGTGCGGGACTGGATGTCGCTCGAGTCAAAGTCGTTCTTGAACATCCACTGCGTGAGGATGCCGTTTTCGGCGACCTGATGCATCTGCTCGGTGCGGATCTGGAATTCGACGGGAGTACCGTAGGGGCCGATCACGGTCGTGTGCAGGCTCTGGTAACCGTTGAGCTTCGGAATGGCGATGAAGTCCTTGAAGCGGCGGTGGATGGGCTTGTAGAGTCGGTGCAGGGCGCCGAGCGCAAGGTAGCAGTCGTCGACCGAGCGCACGATGACGCGGAAGCCGTAGATGTCGAGTGCGTCCGAGAACGACTGGTGGTTCTCGCGCATCTTGTTGTAGATGCCGTAGATCGTCTTGTCGCGCCCGATGATGCGTGCGCGGATGCCCTGCTTGGGCAGGAAGGCCTTGGTTTCGTTGTGAATGCGTTCGAGAACGGCGAGGCGGTTGTAGCTCATTAAAAGCACGTTTTCGTAGAGCACCTTGTAGCGAAGCGGATATCGGTTTGCGAAGCTCAGCTCCTGCAGCTCGCGGAAGACGTTGTTCATGCCGAGTTGGTGGGCGATCGGCACGTAGATGTCGAGCGTCTCGTTGGCGATGCGGGCGCACTTTTCGGGGCGCATGACGCCGAGCGTGCGCATGTTGTGCACGCGGTCGGCGAGCTTGACGATGACGACGCGAAGGTCGCGGGACATCGCGAGGAGCATCTTGCGGAAGCTTTCGGCCTGTGCCGCGGCAGCGGAGGAGAAGCGGAGCTTGTCGAGCTTGCTCACGCCGTCGACGAGTTCGGCGACCTCGATGCCGAATTTTTCCGCCATCTCCTGCTTGCTCGTGCCCGTGTCCTCAAGGACGTCGTGCATGAGGCCCGCCTGAATGGTCGGGGCGTCCATGCGCCAGGAAGCGAGAATGGAGGCGACGGCGATCGGGTGGGTGATGTAGGGTTCGCCGGACTTTCGGAACTGTCCGAGATGGGCGGCGTCGGCGTAGCGGTAGGCCTCGCGGATCTTTTCGACGTCAGGCGTGGCGAGATACTGTCGGCAGAGTTCGACGAGCGCGGAGGCGGTGGCGGTGGCCGCAGGCGCCTTGGGCGTGAAGAGCGGCAGGTCGGCCTCAGGCATGGCGGCAGGCGCCATGGCGGTCACGGGAGCCTTGACGGCAGACTTGACGGAGGTTGCCTTGCGCGTTGAAGGAATGGGCTGAGGGGCCTGCGTTTTGCCGTCCTCGCTCGTAGCGTAGAGGTCGTCAGGATATTGAATTTGCTCGGCTGTCATAACGGCAGGGATTCCGTATTGATGAGGAGGGCTTCAGTCGCTGCGGGAGTTTCTTTCGCCTCCCGTCGCTTCGCACTATCGACCGCCCTGAATGCAAAAAGGCCAGGCGTTTCGCCCGCTTTCGCGGCAAAACGTGCCTGACCTGATGAAAGCTTGGTGCGTAACTGACAGTTTACGGCACGCGCTTCAACATTTCGAGTCCGACCTCGCCCTTGGCAATCTCGCGCAGGGCAACGACGGCGGGCTTGTCCTTGGCTTCAACCTTCGGGGCGTAGCCCTGCGTCAGATGACGGGCGCGGTAGGCAGCCACGAGAACCATCTGGAAGCGGTTCGGGATCTTCTTCAGGCAGTCTTCAACAGTAATACGGGCCATTTTGTTTGCTGGATAGATGGGAAAAACGAAAAATCGGCGGTTTGACGTGAGGGTCAGAGCGGAATGCCGAGCGAGGCGAACTGTTCGCGGTGGCGGACGGCCTGCTGACCGAAGGCGAGGCGGCTTGCAACAACCACGGCCTGCATCTGGGAAAGCGCCGTTTCAAAATCTTCATTGATTATAACGTACTCGAATTCGGGCGCATGCGACATTTCGGCACCAGCGCCGAGCAGACGGCGCGTGATCGTCTGTTCGGAATCCGTGCCGCGGTGGTGAAGGCGCCATTCGAGAGCCTCGATGGAGGGCGGCAGGATGAAGATGCCGACCGTGCCGTCGAAGCGTTCACGGACCTGACGGGCGCCCTGCCAGTCGATCTCGAGAAGAACGTCGTTGCCCTGGGCCATCTGGCCTTCGATCCAGATGCGGCTCGTGCCGTAGTAGTTGCCGTGGACAAGGGCGGACTCGAGGAATTCGCCGCGGTCGCGCATGGCGAGGAACTCGTGTTCGCTCACGAAGTGGTATTCGCGGCCGTTGACTTCGCCCGGACGGGGCTGGCGGGTCGTGTGCGAGATGGAGAGCTTGAGCGTCGGCTCGAGCTTGAGAAGTGCGTTGACGAGCGACGACTTGCCGGCGCCGGAGGGCGCCGTCACGAGAAACAGCCTGCCTGCGTGCAGCGGACGGGCAGCGGATTCACTGGACATTCGTGTTCTCCATCAATGGCTGACGGCGCGTGTGATGCGGCGCGCGCCGTCGGAGACCCGCCCGAAGGCAGGTCGGAAAAAAATGAAAGGTCAATATTTTAAGGGAGACGGCGCCCTCTGTGGCGCCGTCTCCCCGTGATTTTTTTAAGCTGTCTCGCAACGGAACGGTTATTCGAGGTTCTGGATCTGCTCGCGCATCTGCTCGATGACGACCTTCAGCGCCAGAGAGGCGTTCGTCATTTCAATGGCGGCGGCCTTGGAGCCGAGGGTGTTGGCCTCGCGGTTCATTTCCTGCACGACGAAGTCAAGTCGGCGGCCGACGGCGCCGCCCTTATTCAGAATGCGTCGGACTTCGGTCACGTGCGTGTAGAGTCGGTTGATTTCCTACTCGAAGTCCAAGCGCATGGCGTAGAGCGTCACTTCCTGACGGATGCGGTCGCTCACTTCCTCGCGGGTGAGCGTGCTCGTTTCGGTAAGTGCTGTGCAGAGGGCGTTTTCAAGACGTTCCTTGAGCTTGCCCTCGATGTGGGCGAGGATTTCGGGCATGCGGCCCTTGACTTCGGTTACGACTTCTTCAATCTGCTGGCAGTTGTTGAGGAGCACGCTGGCGAGCGCCTCGCCTTCGCGGGCTCGGGAGGCGGTGAAGGCGTCGAGCGCGTTGTTGAGCACGGCAAGCACGGCGCTTGAGACGGCGTCCTGATCGATGCGGTCGTTCACCATGACGCCGGGCATCGCGAGAAGATCCGAAACGGAGAGTTCACGGGCGTTGGGTACGACATCGCGAACAGTTTGCTGCAGTTCGACAATGCGGTTCAGGACGGCGGTGTTGATGCGGGCGGGGGCGGCGTTTTCATCCGGAGTGATGTAGCCGCGGATTTCCACCTTGCCGCGGGCGATGCGCTTCTGGATGGTTTCACGGATCAGAGAATCGGCAAAGCGAAGGTCCTCGTTGAGTCGGAGCGTCAGGTCAAGGAATCGGGAGTTGACGGAACGGCACTCGAGGGTCACGGTTCCGAGCGGCGTAGCGCCCGACGCGACGGCATAGCCGGTCATGCTGGCAACGGTCATGGTTTGAGTCCTGTAGTGTTTGGTTGCGGCCGCATTGGATCTAGATTGAGATGCGGCGGAGAGGATATTGTATGCCATCATTCCCCAAACTTTTTGACGGAGAAAGAGACTGCGGGTATAAAGGGTGAGAGCACTGTCCCTGAGGATGGCTGACTCTAAGCGTGAAGGATTGAGAATTCTTAAAACACGTGAACAGCAATTCTCATGTACGTGAACAGTTTTCTCAATTACGTGAACAGGTGCTCCGACTAGCCGATTCTTAATTACGTGAACAAAATTCCTAAACACGTGAACAGCTTCTGCATAGCAATCGATAATCGAAAGGTTCCCATCAATAAACGGAGCCTTTATGACACGGAAAATTGCTATGACCACCATACGAACGGTATTGACCATGCTGAACAGCGGGTTCAGCTACTGCAAAATCCGTCACCATACAGGAGCCTCCAACGGCTTCATCAACAAACTGGCGTCCGTTGCCAGGCCTGATCTCGAGGCGTTTCTCAAACTCTCGGACGAGGAAATCTACGAGCGGGTGTATCCCAAAACCCCAAACTCCCACTGCGAGCCGGACTGGAAAGCCGTCAACGATCTTCTCCAGAAGAAGCATATGACGCTTCAGCTCGTTTACGACGAATATTGTCGTGTGAACGCCGGACAGAAGATCTATTCCTACTCGTCGTTCTGTCGGCACTACGCGGACAAGAAACCCAACTGGGAACCTCAAGAGCTATTCACCAATTTGCACTATGTTGCAGGCGATGTTATGGAAATCGACTTCGCAGGTGACGATCTGATTTGGGTGGATGAATATGCCGAGGTGCATCGCGATCGCGTATTCGTTGCGGCGCTTCCTGCCAGTGGTCTGATCTACGCTCAGGCGTTTGAAAATGAACGGCAGCAAACCTGGGTTCAGGGTGTCGTGGAGGCACTCGAGTACTTCGGGGGCGTCCCCAGAAACCTCGTGATGGACAACGCCAAAGCTCTGGTCCGCCACGCGAACTGGACCAACGGCGACATCCAACCGGTGATTCTCGATTTATGTGAACACTACGGCATGACAGCTCAGACCTGCCGTGTGCAGCATCCCAAGGACAAAAATCGCGTGGAAGCCAGCGTAAACATGGTTGAACGATGGATCATCGGAAAGCTCCATCTGCAGGCCGAAGGACATGCACTGGCCAAAGACAGGGAGCAGCTTCAGGAGATGGTTCGCAAACACATGAACGAACTCAATCAACGCCCCTGGCAAGGAAGAAACGTTTCTCGAAGAGCTTGTTTTGAGGAAGAGGAGAAGAGCAGTCTGCAGCCTTTGCCCGCTCATTCCTATGAGCACGGCGAATGGAAGGTCTACACCGTGGACAAGGGACACTGCATTCGACTCAACAGAGCCAACGGCTCTCATCGCTACAGCGTCCCGGCGAAGTTCATCGGGAAGCGGATGTACGTCAAGCTGACCGAGGAGAAGGTGCAGATCTATGACGGCGAGACCGGGATGTTTCTTGCTGCACATGAACGATGTCATTCGGCTGTCGGCATGAAAACCCACCTCCTACCCGAACATCTGACACCTGAAGAAAAGCGAACTCGCTTGTCACCGGATCAGTGGGTCGAGCTGTTCAGTACAAGACTTGGCATAGAGCGAACTATCGTGGAAAAGTTTGTCGCGCAGGCGTTCAAATCCGACTTCAACGGAAGACGCCTTTGCGGCGTTGTTCGTGCATTGAAAAGGAGCTTTTCGGTGCAGGTTATCGAACGGGCGATGCAGGTCATGCTGGATACCGACATCTGGACCATCGCTTTCTTTCAGCAGCAGTGCGAAACCATTCAGTTGGACGACCGTTCAGGAAACCTCTTCGAAGACAGGCATGAAGACGATGCCGATTACGTAACCACCGAACACGACAACATCAGAGATGACTATGAGTAAGCAAATGAACACTCCCGCTACGACGCTCGCCGACATCAAGACGTTGGTCAAGAAGCTACATCTGAGCAGAATGATGGAACGGTTGGAGGAGCTGTATGCCGATCCGTCCGTTCAAGATCTGACCCCTATGGAGATCATCCATGACGTTCTGACGGCTGAAGTGGATCGCCGAACCGAAAACGCACTCAAGCGCCGCCTCAAGGATGCTCACATCCGTCATCAGGATGCCTGTCTTGGGAATATTGACTTCGAAACGCCTCGTGGATTGGATAAAGCGAAAATCATGCAGTTGGGGAACTGCGACTGGATCCGTAATCACCAGAACTGCATCATTACCGGAAAGACCGGTTGCGGAAAGACGTTTCTCGCCGGAGCGATCGCTAACGCTGCATGCCGACAAGGCCTGACAGTGCGTTTTGTTCGGGTGCCTCGCTTCTTGAAGGAATTCAGCGCACAACACCAGGTGGATCGCGGGTTTGAACGGGAATTAAGAGCACTTCGACGAATCGACCTGCTGATCCTTGACGACTGGGGCATTGGGCAAATCGACGCCATCAACCGCTCCGACTTACTCGAAATAATAGAGGATCGATGCGGAGTCGGCAGCATTCTTGTGACCAGCGTGCTTCCGGTAAAGGCTTGGGCGGGATACATCAAGGATCCGACCTACTCAGATTCGATCCTCGATCGTCTTGTGCGCAACGCGTTTCGCATCAACATGAACGGAGAATCCATGCGAGGTCAGACACGATACGGTGCTGTTCCCGTTGAGGAGAACACTGAAAAGTAAGGCCCCTTCGGGGCAGATTTTGAATGGATATTTGTACAATGTAAGAAGCTCGGTTCGCCCCGAAATATGAAACCCTCACAGGTTCAGCGCCTGCGAGGGTCTCTTCTCACATTGACGGTCATCGGCATCCCTGCCTGTACCGTACGAACAGAATATCCCACGAGCATTACTACTTTCAAGAGGAGGAGTCGCCAAAATCGAGGAATCGCGATTTTTTTTCAGGGCGTTTCTCGATTACATGAACACTGCTATGCCAAGCTGCGCACCGAATCGCCGATGTTTGCGCACCGTTCACGTAAATAGGAATCGGGGGTGTTCACGTGTTTGAGAACACCGTTCACGCAAATAAGAATTCTCAGCAATTTGCCACTGCCAGCTGTTTTCAGCTGCTTCACCATATCCGGGCAAAGCTGGGAAAGGATAACCTGGAGGAAAAGGTGATGCGCCTGGAGCAGATTTTACCGAATCTGTCGGGCGAAAGCGGAGTACTCGATCTGCAGAATTACTCGGAAGACCGTAAAAATGTGACGTTTCAGAAAGATGGATAACCGTAAAGAAATTGAAAAAATGGGTTGCGTAATTCTGAAAATGATTATATGATAAATATTATGAAGTTTGTCAGGAATGAAGGAGGAAATACCCTTGCTGGAGATTAAAGTAAATGACGCAGAAGCGGCAGCGCACATCCTTGTCATTGGAGTTGGCGGTGCAGGCAATAATGCTGTAAATAGAATGATTGATGAGAAAATTGACGGTGTGGAGTTTATCGGAGTCAATACGGACCGACAGGCTCTGCAGTTCTGCAAAGCGGAAAAGCACCTGCAGATCGGCGAGAAGCTGACCAAGGGACTGGGCGCAGGCGCAAAGCCCGAAATCGGTGAGCAGGCAGCTCAGGAGAGTGCAGAAGAAATTTCCAAATCCTTAGACGGAGCAGATATGGTATTTGTTACCTGCGGTATGGGCGGCGGAACTGGAACCGGAGCTGCTTACGCAGGTATGCAGCCATCCATTTCGGCATAAAGAAGATGTAAACCAGTATGTGCTGAGAGAATACCAGAAGCTCAGCGGGAATTTTGTCCCGAAGAATGTGCAGAGGCTCTGCAGCTACTATGATATTGGAAATGATAACCGTGCGCTGACAGAGACGATCCGGAAGCAGAAAAGTCCGATCGTCTGTATCAACGACAGCAATCACGCAATCGACTTTGAAAAAGCGAAACGGGAGCTGAATGAGGCTCTGGAATTTCGGCTTGGGA